>ENA-OPYX01001129-OPYX01001129.1-human-gut-metagenome-genome-assembly--contig:-NODE-1129-length-14785-cov-11.629213_pt1 | contig 14785 bp, 13 predicted proteins | sample MGYA00242639_ERZ504486 | MGnify/ENA primary metagenome ERZ504486 (study PRJEB26092, sample SAMD00036296) | human gut metagenome | host: Homo sapiens | study: EMG produced TPA metagenomics assembly of... | reverse complement strand
TTTTCATTTCTTTTCTTCCAAGAGCTGCAAGAATGTTGCGATCAGGATAAAGAACCATTGCTGCCATGATCATAAGAAGTATCTTTACGAAGAGCCGGTACTCCCTTTGTTTCGCTGACTTTCCCTGTTGTTGTGCTCTGGGTGTCCTTGGGTGCTTTTGCTGTTCTGGCTTACTTCACTGGATGAAGTTCCGGAAATGTCGTTATTATCAGACTCACCGGACTGGTCCAAAGTATCACCAGCTGTTCCTGAAGCTGCTATCTCCGGTGTCGGTGTGGCCGTTGCTGCCGTCTCATCCACCGTGGATGTTCCCACCTGATGATCTCCTGCATAATAGACAGTTTCGATCTTTCCATTACTGCTCTCAGATTTCGTTGTCAGCGCATTCACATCCATTCCCTTGGGAAGGATCACACTGCCACCATCCACTGCTGTTTTCGTAAAATTTCCGAATCCATAATCAAATAATGCCTTGGAATCCAGGCAACAGGTAGAAAGCTCAACTCCATGCATAACCACTGCAATATAGGTGGTGCCATTCTGTTCCACAGCTGTTACCAGAGTGTGAGCTGCAAGATTGGTAAATCCAGTTTTTCCACCGACACAGCCTGGATAATAAATGTCACTCTCCGGTGCAAACATCGGGTGATGTGTGTGCATAACACGCTTGTCACTGGTCATGTTCGTTGGCTGTATCGTATAATCCGCATCACCGATCACGCTTCGGAAATCTTTATTCTTCAGGCCTTCCCTGAAGATCAGTGCCATGTCTTTGGCAGAGGAATAGTGATTTTCATCCGGGAGTCCGCTGGAATTAGTAAAATGTGTATTGGTACATCCAATTTCAGCAGCACGCTGATTCATCATATCAATAAAATTCTGCTCTGTCCCGCCTACATGTTCAGCAATCTGGGCAGCTGCATCATTAGCAGATATGATCATCAGTGCATGCAGACAGTCCTGCATAGTCATGACCTCGCCTACCTTTGAGTTGATATTGCTGGAATCTGCTGCCACATTTCGCACACCGGTTTCTGTAAAAGTCACCTGCTCATCCATGGACGAATTCTCCACAGCCACAAGAAGCGTCATGATCTTGGTGATACTTGCCGGATATCTCTGCTGATCCCCGCCTTTGTCAAAAAGCACAGTTCCGGTATCAGCATCCATTAAGATACCTGTATCGCTGGCAATATCTGCTGCCTGGGGCCATCCCTGGATCTTATTGGTATCTACTTCATACTTTGCATTAAGATCAACAGCTGCCATTACATGAGCAGACATCATCAGAACCATACTCAAAGTGGTCAGAAACGCAAACAGTTTTTTAACTTTTTTCATAATCTCTTCCTCTTCTATTCTGTGCAGTCAAGTGGATAAAAGCATCCCCATTCGGTTAGAATCCGTCAAAGGAAGCGATCGCGTCTACAACTTTCTTCGCATCCTCCATATCCAGATTATAGAACATAGGAAGACGCATCAGCCGCTCGCTTTCTCTTGTAGTATAAACATCTTCACCGAAAAACCTTCCGAATTTCTGTCCGGCAGGTGCGGAATGAAGCGGCACATAATGAAATACACAGCTGATATCTTTCTGGCGGAGATATTTGATAAGTCTTGTCCTTACATCCATATCATGCACTTTTATATAATACATATGCGCATTATGGATACATTCCTCCGGAACATAAGGCTGCTGGATCTTGCCCTCATCAGCAAGAAACTTTAAGTTCCGGTTATAAAAATCATAAATTTCCATTCTCTTATCACAGATCTTCTGATGTTCCTCCAGCTGTGCATAAAGATATGCTGCATTCAGCTCACTCGGAAGATAGGAAGAACCGTAATCCATCCAGCGGTATTTATCCACCTGCCCGCGAAAAAACTTGCTTCGGTCTGTACCTTTCTCTCTGAGGATCTCTGCTTTCTCCTGATAAATATCCTCATTAAAAAGAACTGCACCGCCTTCTCCCATTGTATAATTCTTGGTCTCATGAAAACTATAGCAGCCAAAATCCCCGATAGTTCCAAGTGCCCTGCCTTTATAATAGGCATCCACACCCTGGGCTGCATCCTCCACAACCTTCAGATCATGACGTTTTGCTATATCCATGATGGTATCCATCTCACATGCAACACCTGCATAGTGGACCGGCACGATCACCCTGGTCTTATCTGTAATGGCCTGTTCGATCAGCTTTTCATCAATATTCATCGTATCCGGGCGGATGTCCACAAACACGATCTTCGCTCCCCTGAGCACAAAAGCATCTGCAGTAGATACAAATGTGTAGGATGGCATAATCACCTCGTCTCCCGGCTGGATCTCTGTGAGATATGCGGCCATCTCCAGTGCATGGGTGCAGGAAGTTGTCAGCATCACATGTCCCGCATGGAAACGTTCTTCCATCCATCGGGAGCACTTTCTGGTATATTCGCCATCACCGCAGAGCATTCCTCTGTGTATGGCGTCTTCAATATACGAAAGTTCCTTCCCCACAAATGCGGGTCTATTAAAATCAATCATTTGTTACCTCGTTATCTTTTGCTTTAATGTTTCTTGTTTCACGCACAACATACTGCGGTGTCTTATTGATATTCAGGATCAGTTTTCCGATATATTCGCCAATGATTCCAAGCATCAGGAAACAGATGCCGAAAAGCACAAGCATGGCACACATCAGGGAAGACCATCCGATAGCAATTGTCGGATTCAGCAGCTTCCGGATCAGCACAACAATAGCTCCGATAAAACCGGCCGCTGAAAAGATCGTTCCAAAAAAAAGTGGCTGCTCTCAGCGGGATCACCGTAAAATTCAGACAGGACATAAATAATTTAAGCCCTCTTCTGAAATTATAATTGGAAGTCCCAACCTCCCTTGCAAAATGTTCCACCTCAATATTGGCAATATTATGCGTAGTTCGGAAAAACAGCACCTGCAGAAAAATATTGTAGCCATCGTATTTCACAACTTCATCCCGCACATATTTGCGACAGCACCAGAAGCTGCTCATCTGGATATCCTTCGGGCGATCCAGAAGATGCCACAGGAGATATCTGCTGATGGCTCCCGTGATATTCTTTATCATGGAAAATTTCCGCTGTTTAAATACGCCGAACACAATATCATATCCCTCTTCTATTTTCGCAAGAAACTGTGGAATCTGTGACGGATGATTCTGCATATCGTCATCCATTCCCACGATCAGCTCACCCTCAGCCTGGGACATTGCCGCCATGATCGCGTTGTGCTGTCCGAAATTCTTTGCAAGATTGATGCCTTTTACATTGGGGTATTTATCGGAAAGTGTTTCTATAGCCTTCCAGGTTCCATCCTTGGAATAATCGTTTACAAGCACAAATTCGCATTCGTATTTATCAAGTTTCTCAAATTCCTCTATGGCAAGCTCTACAACCTCACCAATGGTATGTTCTGAATTGTAACATGGTATAACAATTGATACCAGCATTCTTCTTCTCCTCACAACAGGCTATCATACGCTTCTGTCTGATAACCCGGATAGTTCTTTTCTCTACAGGGAAAATACAATGATTCCCACAAGAATCAGCGCAATTCCTGCCAGTTTTCTCCTGCTCAGTGTTTCTTTCAGAAAAATATATCCCATCACAGCCACAAAAATGTAACCTGTAGATTCCAGGATCGGCTGCATGGAAAGCGGGACTTTTTTAAGTGCCAGCATGGTCAGGATCACGGAACAGAAAAACATTCCGTAGGAAAAAATGACCAGTGGATTTAAGTATTCCCTGATATGATTCTCATATGTTCTGTCTGCTGCTTTCTTCAGAAGTATCTGGGATACTGAGGAAATAAATACAGAAACGAGAAGCAGACATATGGATCCAGTCAGTGTACTCATATACGCTCCCCTCCGTTTTCTTCTTTATCACCGCTTGTCACCAGATAAATTCCCGCAAAAATAATGCAGGCCCCAAGAATCATGCTCCAGGTGATTTTCTCATCAAAGATAAGTTTTCCCCAGATAATTCCCCAGATCAGTGTTACCGGTTTATTGGCATAGGCCACAGTAAGAGGCATTCTCTTCAATATCTGCTGCCAGATGATCGCGTATCCGAACATGATCACGAACACCAGCCCGAACCAGAAGATAAACTGCAGGGAAAAAATATTGTCTGTGTATCTGGATGCCATCTTGGAGCAGACACCGCTCAGTGAACTGCACAAAAGACTTATGTGCAGCAGCAGAAAAAGGCCTTTTTTTATATTTCCATGGTTACTCATGTTATTCTCTCACAATCATGATATAAATTCAATGTTTATTTTCGACAAAACATCTGCCAGATTTCTCCTGCAGTCGTCCAGATTTTTACCCTTAAGGATCACCTGGCCGATCCTGTCACGTCCGTTCTCGTACTTGCGGATCTCTTCTCCTGATTCCACGTTAAAGGAAAGATCCACGATATTATCTGTCATCTCGTTGTCATTATGGATCTGTTTCAGGATGCCAGATCGGTCTGAAGTCAGAATGTGGGACAGATTGGCTGTGCATGGAGATTTTTTTTCAAAAAGCCTCTCTGCATTCATATCCATGGCCAGGCTCACCATAGCTTCATAATAATCGATGTCATAATACAGACTTACCATCTCCGGAAGGCAATTTCCTCCGGCACGTCCGGTGATCTCGATCACATAAATCTTCCCATCCTTTTCCATCATGTCACAGTTTACCGGACAGTTATCCATTCCAAGAGCCTGAACTGCCAGTTCCAGCTGTCGTTTTACTTCACTTCCAAGAGTATCCTGTTTATCATACGGAACAGAATGGCCTATAGGCGTTGGAACATAACTCTCATAATTCTCAATATTATTAGGCAGACAAAAAAGAATTTTCCCATTGGAGATCATAGCCTCACAGCCAAGCATCTGGCCCTGGATAAACTCCTCCACCAGACAGTAATCCCTGTTTGTAGCTGCCATGGTATCCGGATAACGGGCAAAAGCTTCTTCCCGGGTCTCGCACCGGAAAAGTCCTCTGCTTCCCATAAGGTCTACGGCTTTCAGGATCACCGGAAATTCCAGCTGGTCAAGTGCTGCCTCCAGTTCTTCTCTGTTGTGGATACAGATATGTTTTGCACAGCTGACGCCGCCTTTTATAAAAGCTTCTTTCATATAATATTTGTCGCCGCAAAGAGATCCTGACTGTGCCGACAGCCCCTTCACCCCCATGCGTTCACACACATATCCAATAGAACGGATTCCTGCATCCAGGCAGCAGGTTGTGATTCCATCGATACTGTGTTCGCGGGCAGACTTCAGAACTGCCTCCGGGTCAGAAATATCTGTATAAGAACACTCATCTGCAATGTCAAAGCAGGGCCAGTCTCCGGGAGTACTCACTGCTACTGTGGCAATTCCCAGTTTCTTCGCTGTTTTATAAAGGGGAAGCTGTGAATAACTCGCCCCCAGAATCATCAGTTTTTTCATGCTCGTTCATCCTCCAGAAAATCAAAAAACAACGGAAGTCCGCCGGTGTGCAGGAAGAGGATATTTTTCCCCCGGATATTATTCTCGCGGATATAATTCATCATGCCATGGAATGCTTTTCCTGTATAGGTCATATCCAGATATACGCCGTCCGTCTCATATACCTTGCGGATCGTTTCTGCTACCTGATCTGACCAGGCTCCATAGCCGCCTTCCATATATCCATCTGTAAAAAAGATCTCTTTTTCCCAGCCATACGGAAGTTCCCTGGAAAATCGATCTGCATATTCAATGAGATTGTTGCGTATCACTTCCTTTCCACGTTTTTCATTTCGTGAAACGGAAATGCCCACAATGTTACAATCCGATCCATTCTTAAATTTACCTGCCATCAGACCGGACTGTGTCGCATTGGTGCTTGATGCCAGAAAAATATAATCCAGTTTGGTACCGGAATTTTTTTCCCAGGAAAGTATCTCTTCGTATGCTTTCTCATAAGCCTTCATTGGTGGCCATTCATTACCCTGGCCGAATTCGTTTCCGTAAATATAATATGGACGAAAACCTTTCTCAGTGAGCTCTGACATGGCGTGGCGCACAGCGTCTGCGATTCCTTTTTTTTCGCAGGGAATCTCATGGACATTCATCCTGCGGATGATCCTGCTGTTTCCGGTTTCTTTTGATTCCCTGATATCTTCTGTATTGTGGATCATGTAGCATGGCATGGAAAGCTCGTTGCAAAGGCTTGCAAGTATCCGGCAGAGATTAGAGTGATAATTGCCGTAGATCACCATGCTGTCATAACCATCTGCCTGCATGTTTTCCACATATTTTCTGGCAAAACGCACCTTGTTTCCACCAAAAGAAAATGGCAGAAGATCGTCTCTCTTCATATAGAAAGTATTCTGTCCGTCACCGATACGAAGCTTCTGTACCGGAGTTTCAAATATCTGGATCGGGTTCTCCAGTGGCCCTCTGTGAAGGATGTGGTTCATCTCCTCCATGGTTTCTGTCTGCAGAATATAAAATCCAGGCCTGCTTCCGCTGTCTGTGATCTGACAGTGCTCTACATCTCCCTCCAGTACTGTCTTACGGATAGCTTCCGGATGATTAGTCTGAATCCAGTAAAGCTTCTCCAGATCTTTATGATCCATAATAAAACGCACTGCCGAGATATGATGTTCTGCATCTTTTTTTATCTTTGGTGGATTTCCGGCTGCCACATCTACTACCATGCCAACAAAATCCTGTTCTGTGGAAAGCGGCACCAGATCCGATCCGATACAGTCTCCACCCATACGGGAACCAATCTCAATGATCCGCACATTCCCCTCTTCATCAATACGAAGTTCGCTGTGTCCGGCTCCATTCTCAATTTTCAGTGCGGTCAGTGCCCTGAATACCGTTTCTTTTACTTTTTCCTGTAGTTCTCTGGTAAGAGGTGCAGGTTCCAGATGTCCCACTTCTATATAATGCGGCTCTCCTGTTGTATATTTCTTTGTGATGGCAAGCAGTGTGTGTGTTCCCTGATAACTGATGGTTTCCACACTGTATTCTGCTCCCTGGATGTATTCTTCCACAATAGCTTTCTTTTCAAAAGATTGTTCAATGGCCTGATTGATTGCTTCTTTCAGCCCTTCCGGTGATTCTGCTTTTGTGATGGCACGGCTTCCGGAACGGTCTGTAGGCTTGACGATCACAGGGTAAGAGGGAGGCATTACCTCATCATCTTTTCCTGCTGCTGCAAAAAACGGAACTGAAAGTCCCGCTTTCTGAAAAGCCTTTCTCATGGCAAACTTATTGGTGGAATTGATGATACATTCACGACTGTTTCCCGGAAGTCCCAAGTTCTCTGCCAGATACTGAACTGTGATATTAGCCAGATCAGATCCTATGGTTGCTACTGCATCTGGATGGATTTCCCGACAGATATTCAAAATTTCTTCTTTTTCTGTGATGCTGATCTCATAAAACCGGTCTGCGTCTGCCGCTCCTGTTGCACCTTCCCGCCAGGCAAAAACATGGGTCTCATAACCCATATCTTTTGCTTTGCAGATCAGCGGTCTCTGAAAATCATTGGCACCGATGATTACTATCTTTTTCATTTTTTACCTTTTTTCTTTGCAGCAGCCTGTGCTGGTGTTAAATAAACTCCGTTCTTATCAAATGTGCAGCTTTTGCCATTGATCTTTACTGTACAGTCTTTATACATGATACCTGTATCTTCGTCAAAGCAGTACTTCTTATTTTTCAGTGTAAGCCAGCTTCTGCACATCTTTCCGTTGGATTTGAAATAATAGGTATGCTTCTCACCATTTCCACTCCAGGTGTAAAATACATCCCTGACCATGACTCCATTGCTTCCAAAATAGTATACATCGTCATTGCTGTTGGTGTATCTCACATTTTTCAGCATGTATCCTTTCCTGGCATGGAAATAATAATATTTACCGGCTACACTTCTCATCTTTTTCAGGCTGTTGCCGTTTTTATCAAAATAATATCTCTTACCGCCAGCAGTTAACCACCTGCTTTTGATGATCACTCCGTTTTTATCCACATAGCGGATCACATTATTGGAATCCGTGATCAGTTTGCTCTTACGCATTCCCAGTGTCTTATCAATATAGTAAGTTTTGTCATTAACTGTCACCCAGCCGGTCTTTTTGACACCATTGAGATAATAAAATTTCTTTCCGTGCTCTGTTACCCAGCCTGTTTTTCCATTGGAAGTGTCTGGCCTGGTAGATGCCTTATAAGTGCTAGCTGTATATTTTCTCGGGGTGATGATTTTTGTATAATCTACATAACCAAAATTGATGTCTACTGTGGACCAGATTGGAATTCCTGATATCAGTTTCTTGGTTGTATTCAGATATCCGCCACCATCGCCGTCTGTTGCCTGCCAGATAGAGTATTTATAATCGTTCCTGGATGGTGCAAGGATCCTGTCACCGTAGCTGGCCAGCCATACATCATAACCTGTCAGCTTGCTCCAGTCTATCTTGTTGTTATACCAGTCCAAGTTGCAGTAGATCATTGGATAATAGCCGGCTTTTTTCACCTCGTTGCAGAAAGCCTTGGCAAGATTGGCGATCTGTGTTGATGAAAGACTTCGCATTTTACTGTATTCGATATCGTATACAACCGGATAGGAAACCTTGTAACCGTTCATTTTCTTAATGGCTAACTGTGCTTCCTTCATAGCCTGCTGTGTTGTTGTAGCAAGACTGTAAACATAAGTTCCAACCGGCATTCCAACCTTCTCTGCCTGCTTCATATTATAGTCATATTTCTTATCTATATAATTCAGGCCGTAGGAAATCCGCACAAAGGCAAAATCTACATTATCTTTCTTTACCTTGGCCCAGTCGATAGTATCCTGCCATTCAGAGACATCAATTCCCCTTGTAATAGCTCCTTCCAGTTTCTGTCCGCTTCCGTTATAGCATACGCCATTAATCTTCTTCCACGCTTTGGAACTGGCTCTGGAATTCTGCGTTGCCTTTCCAGCTGGCACTTTTTCTTCCTGAGCCACTGCTTCACTGCGGTCTACTCCACCGCCTCCCATCGCCATTACTGTAGTCCCCATTGTTCCAATGCTCAGCATTGCCACCATACAACCTGCTGCCAGCCATTTCTTCCAATTTCGCATTTTATTTCTTTCCTTCCCTGAATCTACTTATTTGTTCCTGCCTGCTCATCATTATACAGACAGGAAAATGGAAAGTAAAGCTATATATGGAAAAAGACCGGTGCCAGCCACTCAGGCTGAACACCGATCTTTTAAATCTTTATACTGCTATCTTCTTATGTTTTTTAACAAGATCACGGAACTGCCGGATCTGTTGGGTCAAAGTTCCTGGAACCACGTAATGGTGTGATTGGTTTACGTCCTAACGGGCCTTTGAATGTTTCATTCTTGTTGTATTTACCATCAAAAATACGAATGGTAGCTCCATTGCAATTGTAATATACCCATTTTGCATCTGCAACACAGACACGGATACATCCATGAGATGCCGGATTACCAAGTTTCATATATTCTCCAACTGAAAGATTATAAACACTTCTTGTTGCACCAGCTACAGAATGAACAAAAATTCCTCCCCGTCCACATCCTTCAACGTGAGTTCCATACTGTCCCCAGGACGGTCCCATCAATGGCTGCCATCTCAAACTGCTTCTCAATGTATAAGTACCAGTCCATGTAGGTGTTCCGGAAAGTCCAACAGAAACCCTGATCGTCTTAACCGGAATTGTCTTGCTGGAATTGGTATATACAGTCATAACTCCATTAATTCTGTCAACTTCCACATAATATGGTCCTTTATAAATAGAAGATATATCATTACGACGATATCCGTTCTTATCAAAGTAATAGAGTTTACCACCAATCCAGCAGCTTGTATTTTTCACATAATCTTTTCCAGTACTTGGATTAATATATTTTACTTTATTGTTGTAATCACTGATAACTACCCATCCCGTAGTAAAACGGCCCTGATTATCAAGACGGCCATTGACCTTACCACGCTTAATTGATTTATTAGTTACTACTTTATAATCTTTCAGATAATACCAGTATTTGCCAACTTTCTGCCAGCCGCTCTTTTTGAGAACGCCCTTTCTGTCTGCATAATACCATTTATTTTTGTAGCGGATCAGTGTGTTCTTGTACATCCATCCTCTATGTGTCTTAGAATTAGAGGTTGCAAAGAAATAATACTTGTTGTTGATCTTTGTGATACCGCTTGCTACTTTTCCTGTACTTGTGAAATAGTAGCTCTTCTTTGATGATTTCACAGTGATCATCTGGTTCTGGTAATGATTTCCCTTCTTATCAAAGTAGAACCATCCATAATATTTTCCTGCTGAATTGGTAAGCTTCTGCCAGCCAGTCTTCTCAACAACTCTTCCTGCTGTACCGCCAAAATAATAATACTTATTAGATGCTCCAGGGCATTTATGCCAGCTGTTCTTCCAGGTAGCTCTCTTTCCGTTGCTGCCGAAATAATATCTGTAGCCCTTGTATTTAACAAGTTTATTCTTGATGACATGACCTTTTTTGGAGTCTGTAATATAATAAGCATTATCCTGTGCTTTCGCCATAGTACTCTTCAGGACATATCCGTCAGCACTTAAAAGGAATGTATTGGTCTTGGACATTACCTTGGATACATATATTCCATGTTTCATGACCTGGCCGATCGTGGCTGTCTTCGGGCTGCAGTAAATGAAACGTTTTACGCCCTTACTGTTCTTATAGTACATCCATCCATTATGAAAAAGTTTTCCAGGGATACCATCCGTACCCTTAGTTGGCTGGAAATAATATTCAAAAGTCTCAGATCCTGCTTTCAGCTTCTTAATTCCTGTGTATGGCTTACCATTTTTATCTAATGTATAATAATCGCTGCCAATTTTCTGAAGTTTGCCTATCTTCTTGAGATCTGTTACAGATTTGAAATTTCCTGTTTTATCTGCATAATAGCGGAATGTACTTCCTGTCCACAGCCAGTATTTCTTCTGCTGCTGTCCCATATTGGATGTCCATGGTGCAATAGCCTTGTCCTTGCTGTCAGAATACAGAGTCGCCTTGCTACTCTCCATGAAGTACCATTCTACTGTCTGTGTTCCTGTGTATCCGGCTGTTCCCGGTTTGCGTGTCATACGACCTGTCACCAGATATCCGTCTTCATTAAAGAGATAATATCCTGTATGTCCATTAGTCCTGATCTGAAGAAGACCGTCCTGTGCTGTAAAGTAATTATCCTCAACAGATCCCGCGTCTGCTGCACTGGCGTCATTATCCTGTGCAGCATCTCCTGTCTGTGCAGCATCTCCCTCGGAAACCTCTGTTTCTGCAGCAGAATTCTCTGTCACATCCTCAATTTCTGTTTCTGCAGCCTGCTGTGCTTCTGTACTATCTGTTGAAGTTTTCCCCTCCGGAACCATGTCATCAGATACTTTCTTCTTACGAAGCCTGTAACCCAGATCATCAGATGTCCAATCACTAACTGTAGCTTCAACAATTCCATTTACGAGCTCTGCTCCTGTGCTGGAAGCAACATCTGTATTTCCATTGTCTACAGCCTTCTGATCTTCTCCATCTGCTGATGTGATCTGCAATTCCTCTGCATCCCCTGCATTAAAATCATCCGCCTGATCAGCATCCGGTGTCTCAGTAATTTCTGGTATTTCTGTGATATCTGGTGTCTCAGTGACTTCCGGTGTCACAGTACTGTCTGGAGTTTCAGTAACATCCGGTGTTTCCGTAATTTCCGGCATTACCTCAATCCCTGTACTCTCTCCTGGTGTCTCATCAGGCTGAGGCTGCTGTTCTGCCTCATCACTGAAACTGTCCCCGGCTGATCCTGACTCAGTCTCAACCACAGCCTGAACTTCCGGAGTGCCTAATGCAGCTGCCCCGGCCTCCAGTGTTCCGCCCATACATAATGCAAGGCTGAGCACTACTGCCACAATTCTTCTTTTCACAATAATTCCTCCTGCTTGTGCCGCCATAAATGGTTGATATTTTGTTACGGTTATTCGCCCAATCCACTCCTGATAAGAGCCGCAAGAGCATCAATTGCCTCCTGCTCATCCTCACCATCGCAGATCAGTGTGATCTCATCTCCGCTTTTTACACAGGCTCCCAGAACACTTAGTACACTCTTGGCATTCGCTGTACCTCCGTCATACTGAAATGTCACTGAAGACTTATATTTGATTGCCTCACCGCACAAAAGTCCTGCGGGGCGGAGATGAAGTCCTGACGGGTTCCTGACCGTTACCTTACAACTTAACATTACCGCTGTTCTCCTATACTGTTCCTCATCCTTATTATTTGGTACTGTTTCCGGTGTCCGCATTGGAAACCTTGGAAACCTTAATCTCAGCAGTTACATCCTCCAGAAGTTTATAGCCGTTTGGAAGACTGATATTAATCGGCACCTCATAGCTGCCTTCTTCCCAATCATCCATGGATAAAGACGCATCCACAGCCCTCAGATCAAACTGCGACAGATTGCCATCGTCTGCCTGAACTTTAAGTTCTATATCAGCCACTTCAAAGGCCATTTGCAAATCATCCGGCAATCCCTTAACTTTAATATCCTCAGTCGGGAAACTGTATATTTTACTGCCTTCCGGCAGGATATTAACCGTAATCCACAAATCTGAACTGGATCCTGATGTCAGCTTCAATCCATCCGGCAAAAGCTCTGCCAGATTCACTTTTTTCTCTACATCATTGCTTTTTCCGGAAATATCCACATTCTCATTATCCAGATAAATGGTATTTCCCTGAAGTTTCAGATTATTCAGTGCTTCGTCACTTCCAGCAACGCTGAATGTCTCCGGAACAGTTGTAACACTGTCCACAACATATCCTTCTGCCGGTTCACCAATATATCCGGCACTGACACGTATATCTGAACGTACTTTCCAAAGTTTGGCTGTAACATTAACTTTTCCGTTATTATCAAATTTCAGATAACTCATGGAATTAGATGAAAGTGTATCCTGATTCTTATCTGTAATCGTCAGCTCCGCATCGGATATGGTAGTATCCTGAGCGATTCCATCAACCCTTGAGCTTACATCTACGCTCACACTGTCTATTTTACCAACCAGGGATTCCGGTCCTGTAATTCTGACTTTTTCCGGATTTGCAGTAAGAGATGCGATTTCCATTCCCTGTGCAGCCTTACTGTCACCGCTGCTTACATTAATAGCAAATTCCTTGGTGACTTTTTTCTCAAGGTGAACACTTAAATTCTGCGGTACTACCCGAATATTCTCCGGAAGGATTCCTGCACAGGTTGCGGTAACAGGGATCATTACCGGATCTGTGTCTGTAGACTCTGCCTGCTGCAGATCTGCAACTGCTTTAATATCACTTGAAGTAAGACGGTTCACGTTCTTTCTTTCTCCTGTGATATAAACACGCACAGAATTCTCACTGTCGTCCTGCATTACCATCTCTCCAAGCTGATCCACATATGCTTCATTAATGATCTGCACATCTGTAATTACAAATCCTTTCGTAACAATGGGATTATCCACATTTACCACAATCAGCCAGACCAGAACTCCCACTACAACTGACATGATCTTCAAAGGGATATTCTTAGTCAGATTTTTCTTCATGTTTCACTCTCCCTTTCAGCAGATTTCTCAGTTTGCTGTTATCAACTACCTTTTTATTCTGGGCAGAAACAAGTATTTCCCGCAGCTGTTTGCTGTTAAGGCCTCTGGAAAGTTCTCCCCCCTCTGCAACTGAAACCTGTCCTGTCTCCTCTGAAACAATGATCGTAAGAGAATCTGTCGCCTCACTGATTCCCACACCTGCTCTGTGCCTGGTTCCCAGCTGTTTGCTCAGTTCCATATTGTCAGAGAGCGGAAGGTAACAGGTCGCAGCAACAACACGGTTTCCCCGGACGATCACTGCACCATCATGAAGAGGTGTATTATGTTCAAAAATATTAATCAGAAGCTGACTGGTAAGGATACCGTCAATATTGATACCTGTACGCACATATTCGTCCAGGCGGATCTCTTCCTCAATAACGATCAAAGCTCCGGTTTTCACCTCACCCATATCAAAACATGCCTTAACCAGTTCGTTTATGGTTTTGTCATTAAAACGCTCCTGCACTTCCCTTCCGGAATCAAATGGAATGATCGTGGAAACGATCTTCTTCTGTCCAAGCTGTTCCAGTGCACGCCGCAGCTCAGGCTGAAAAATTACGATCACACCGATCACAAGGACATTGGCCAGATTTCGGAATATCCACAGGATCGTATTCATCTTAAATATATAGGCTACAAGGATAAATGCAAGGACTACCAGAATACCTTTCAGGAGTGTATAAGCCCGTGTAAACTTGATCCAGGCCATAAACTGATATACAAAAAAGGAAATCAATCCAATTTCAATAATGTCTATCACGCCAATTCCAGGCAATGTGATCTTTCCGATATATCCGCCAAGAATCGCCAGAATATTCTGCATAGTCTCCTCCTTTCATCCTGATCCTTATTTATCTGTTTTTCTCAGCTTTCAGAGATCTTTCAGGGACTCTTCCAGCTGCTTTTCAAAATCTATCTTATCTACTTCTTTCGGAGTTTCGTTTACTTTACTTTCAAAAACATCTTTCGGCATCTGTGCCAGTATTTCAGTTCTTTCTTCAGGAAGCTGATTCTTTTTTGATTCTGAGCTGTTTTTCATTTTGTATGAAACAGCTGTATTATCTTTCTTTTTTTCCTTCACGTATCGGCTCTGCATTGATCTTCTTGTATACTTCTCTCAGAAG
>ENA-OPYX01001125-OPYX01001125.1-human-gut-metagenome-genome-assembly--contig:-NODE-1125-length-14840-cov-4.079929_pt1 | contig 14840 bp, 23 predicted proteins | sample MGYA00242639_ERZ504486 | MGnify/ENA primary metagenome ERZ504486 (study PRJEB26092, sample SAMD00036296) | human gut metagenome | host: Homo sapiens | study: EMG produced TPA metagenomics assembly of... | reverse complement strand
TTATCTACTTGTTCAGTAATTTCTTTATATGGATTAGAAGTTATTCCAACATTAGGAAATCAAATAAAAGAAAATCAATTATATTTTCTCTTACTTTCTTTTATGTATATTGTTGTAGTTAATATAATCAATTTATATTTATCATAATCAACAAACACAACAAGAAATAGAAAATAAGGTTGTTTTAGAACAGGCTAGAATTTTGAAACAAGAAAAAGATATTATTTCTATACAAAATAAAATGATTGAAAACATTAAACATGATCTTAATTATTTTAAAGAAATGGTAAATGACGGTGCTAAAGATCATTTAAATGGAACAATTAAGAAAATTGATAAATATAATAGTAATTTTATTTTTGAAGATTATTTATTAAATAATTTTATTTCAAGAATGAAAACTGAAATGAAAGAAAATAATAAAGATTTAAAGTTAATTATCACAAATACAAATATATCGATTGATTTAACAATATATAACCAGCTCATTTCTATTATGGAATTTATAATCCAAAACAGCTTGGAAAGATTTATCCAGTTTCGTATACACTCTTTAGAAAATATGTCTATTTTTGAATTTACGTATATGCCAAAGAATAAAGACGTAATAAAATCTAAAGATATAAAAAATAATGAAAATATTGTTTTTAATCAAGCGGCTCACCAATACATGGTATGCTCTTTGATTTTGGAAGGAGAAAGATCGTATGAAAGAAATAACAGATAAAACTTATTGTAATTCTAAAAAAAGGATTTTTGATAATAATATTTTTGATTTGCCTTATTGCAATGCCTATTTGTGAATATTATTTCGGCTTAGAATTTTCTACTGTATTCCCAATAGTAATAACGGATACATGGTTTATTACAAAAGCAATATTTTATGATAGAGAGGATAAAGAAAAATATTATTTGATATTCTCTTCTCTGTTGCTATTACAGCAGGATGTCTTTATTTCTTATAAGAAACAACATTGAACTATCGTTATAGATAGTTCTTTTTAATTTTAAAGGAGGTGATGACTATAAGATGAAAATGAACAGTTTGATTTCATGGGTAGGTGGAAAGAAATCTATTAGAGATCTGATCTATGCAAGATTTCCACAAAACTATGGAAGATATATCGAAGTGTTTGGTGGAGGAGGGTGGGTACTGTTTGGGAAAAAGCCAGACAAGTTTGAGGTATACAATGACTTCAACAATAATCTATCAAATATGTTTGCTGTTGTAAGAGATCAGCCATTGGCTTTTATTCAGGAACTTGGTTATCTTCCTGAAAATGGAAGAAATATCTTTAATCTTTATAAAGAAATTATAACCAAGCAAAGAGTAGAAGATAAATTTTTACAGGAAGAAATGGAAAAGGTAAAGGTTTATTTTACCGAGCTTCAGCAAGAAGAAATTATGGAAATCATGAAGCAAGAACGAATTGAAAAACAGGATGTAAAACTTGCTGTTGCATTTTTTAAGCTTGTCAGATATTCCTATGGTTCAGGGTGTAAAACTTTTGGATGTCGACCTTACGATGTACGTAAAGCATTTAATACAGTCTGGCAAATCAGCGACAGATTAGCAAATACAGTTATAGAAAACAAGGATTTTGAGGCACTGATTATTCAATATGATCGATCAGATGCCTTTTTTTATTTGGATCCTCCCTACTATGAAACGGAAGGACATTATTCTGTCGTATTCACAAATGAAGATCACATTCGCTTAAGGGATACCTTAAAGAAATTACAGGGAAAGTTCCTGCTATCTTACAATGACTGTGAATTTATACGAGATCTGTACAAAGATTTCTATATTGAAGGATTTTCAAGAATCAACAATATGGCTCTTCGTTATGATAAGAGTTCACAGTTTCCAGAAGTGTTGATTTCCAATTACAATCCTATGAAGAATTCAGGAATACAGAAACAGCTTGATTTATTTGAGCAGGATGGAGGTGATGAAAATGATGAATGAGTATCAGATGAAACTTGAGGAAGGGAATAAAGTGACCCTTCCTGAAAGTTTAGTTAACAAGTTGCTGTTAAGAAAAGGTGAAACAGTCTGTTTGATTCAGGAAGATGGTATCAAGGACAAGTGCTTTAAAGTAACTGCAGAAAATGAAAAAGAACTGTTCGATGAAGATTTTTACTGCATTCCCAAAAGGGTATTTGATATGTGTCATTTGGATTATGAAAGTATTCAGATCATCGTTGAACAGGGACAAATGGTCATTACCAATCCACAGTATGTGTTGAGCTATTTAGGAAAAGATATGATTACCTGTCTTTTAAAGCAAAATGTGGATTTAGGATTATTTGCAAAGGATCTTGTAGATTTATTAAATGAACAGACAATCGAAGAAGCTGTTTAGAAAAGGAGGAAACAATGGTACAAATTTTAAAGAATAAAAAAGTAAAGGTCATTATCTGTTTGATGATCATCTTAATAATGCTTGTATTAACAATGAAACAGTCTTATGCGGCAGGAGATGTTTCAAGTGTTATCCAGCAGGCTTGGAAACAAATGGAGTCGCAGATTAAAAATATTGTCAACAATGTTGTGTTTCCTGTTATTGATATCATACTTGCTGTCTTTTTCTTTGCTAAACTTGCAATGGCATATTTTGATTACAGAAAACAAGGACAGTTTGATTGGACAACACCAGCAATACTGTTTGCGTGTTTAACATTTTCCTTGATTGCACCAAACTATATCTGGAAAGTCCTATAGAGGAATAGATTATGTTTTTATGGGATTTTGTCGCAGATAAGGTCATGGGTCAGATCGTTGACTGGGTCTACAGTAAGCTACTTGAATTTTTAGGTGAATTCTTTGGCATGATGGGATCAATGGGAGCAGATCTGTTTGACTATGACTTTGTAAGAGCCATTATTGAACTGTTTAGACTTTTTGGATGGGCGCTGTTTGTTTCAGGAATGGTCGTTACAGTATTTGAAATTGCTGTTGAATATCAAAGTGGTCGTGGCAATATCAAAGATGCCTGTCTTAATGCTATGAAAGGGTTTATGGCTGTGTCTTTGTTTACTGTATTGCCAGTAGAATTGTATAAATTCTGTATTTCTTTACAGGTAACCATATCCAATGGACTTGCTAAACTTGTAGGAAGTCAGTCCGTAGGTGATTCGGCAATTAAGTCACTGTCGTATATGCAAAAGCTGTCGCTTGGAACGGTATTGCTTATCTTTTTGCTGATTATGATGGGCTATTCCATTATCAAAGTGTTCTTCGCAAATCTAAAAAGAGGAGGTATCCTTTTAGTAATGATTGCAGTAGGATCGCTTTATATGTTTTCAATTGTGCGTGGCTATACAGATGGTTTTATTCAATGGTGCAAGCAGATCATTGGTATATGTCTTACTGCATTTTTACAGGCAGTCATTTTAATTGCAGGTCTGGGTGTTATGAAAGAAAACTGTCTTTTAGGAATCGGCTTGATACTGGCAGCCAGTGAAATTCCACGAATTGCAGGACAGTTTGGACTTGATACAAGCATGAAAGCAAATATCATGTCTACTGTTTATGCGGCTCAGTCAGCTATGAATATTACAAAAACAATTATGAACAGAAGCTAATAATCATCTTGCATTTTTCCTGCTTATTTGGTATTTCTGTTGTAGGAGGTACAGCATGACTATCGAAGAACTGAAAAAATATAAATGGTTTGTTGCAACATGCAAGTATGAAGGTATCGTTGGGAAAAAGCATTGTTTTACATATGATGTTGATAATTTAAATACAAATTTGTTAAGTGGAATGATTTTAGTTGATGATGAACTTGTAAAAGAAACAGAAGAAAAGGGTGTCTGGCAGGACTGTGTTTTTGATGCGATTTGTGATGAAAAAGTTCAAATCGTACAGCAATGTTCAAAGCCAATCATTCTTTATGAAGAAGTTCCAGAATATGATGAGTGGGTGAATCTGTTATTGTATCGCTATCTTGAACAGCATTATTATGAAAAGAAATGGATGACCTATATACAGGTCGATAGAAAAATGAATGATGAAATGAGGTTGAGCTAAAATGTATATGTATCCCGATAATTTAAAAGGGAAGGCAACATTATGGCTATGGTATTTAAGAGATATTGGAATCGTAGGTGTGGGGGCAATCATTGGAGTGATTGCCATTTCTCATGCCAATTTTTATATGCCAATGGCATTAGTAGGGTGCTATGCTTTTTTAACTATCCGTATGGCTGATACCAGTATCTTTGATTTTTTATCATATGCCTTTGCCTTCTTTATATTTTCACAACAGCTATATAAATGGCATTTTACAGGTGAAATAAAAACACCCTTGAATACAGAAAACAGGAAAAAGAAATGGAGGCTATGATGAAAAAAAGAAGAAAACAGAGAAGAAAGATACCGTGAAAAAGAAAACAAAGAAAAATAAAAAAGTATCCAGTACAAGGATGCTAATCAATACTAAGACGATTACCGATTACAGTTTAAAACTGTTTAATGGAGAGGAAGTCGTCTTTTTTGTTGTTCAGCCACAAAATCTTTCTGTTATGTCAAAAGAAAACATAGGTGCAAAGATATTTGCACTTACAAATGTTGTAAAAGGACTAAATGATATTGAAATTATCTGTCTGAACAGTCGAGATAATTTTGAAGAAAACAAATATTTTCTGAAAAAAAGAATTCAGGAAGAAACAGAAGAAGTTGTTATCAAGACTTCTTAAAGAAGATCTGTATCATTTGGATAAGATTCAAACACAGACAGCAACAGCACGACTTTTCCTGATCGCTGTTCGTATAAAACCTGATGATCAGTTAGAAGTACATTCTTTGATCCATCGTATTGAAAAACTCATTCGTATGCAAAATATCTCTGTAACACGAGCAGATAAGGAAATGATTAAAGAATGTTGGCTGTCTATTTTGAACAGAATGTTACAACAAGTCAGTTTGAAGAATTATGACGGAAAGAGGTGGTATGATGGCATTCAATAAATTATTTGGTAAATTCAAAAAGAGTGAAGTTGAAGATGAAGAAGAAATCAAGGTGCAGGATTATCTTGATATGATTGCACCTTCAACAATACGTTTCTATACAGAATATTTTATTTGTGGCAACAGCTACAGAAGTGTCTGGGCATTACGAGAGTATCCAACCTCTACAGATGAACAGGCACTTTTACGTTATATGGGTGAAAAAGACGGAGTCACCTTGCATATTTATGCCAGACAGGTCACTTCTGCAGAAGAAAAGAAGATCATTGGGAATGCAGCTAATAAAAACAGGCTCAGACAAAGCAATACGCAAGATCTAAAAGAAACAGTAACTGCTCAAAGCAATCTTAATGATGTTATTGAACTGATTGCCAATATGCATCGAAACAGAGAACCACTTGTTCACTGTGCTGTTTATTTTGAGTTGATTGCTGACAGCTATGATGAACTTAAACTTATTCAGACTGAAATGATGACAGAACTTGTGCGAAGCAAGTTGAATGTTGATCGTCTTCTTTTAAGACAGAAAGAAGGATTTCTAGCGGTTACTCCATCGGGATATGATGGATTCAAGGAGCAGTTTGAACGTGTTCTTCCAGCATCAAGTGTTGCAAATCTTTTTCCATTTAACTATTCAGGTAAGACAGATCCGCATGGAATCTATATAGGTCACGATAAATTTGGAAGCAATATTATTGTTGATTTCAATGAAAGAAGTGACGACAGAACAAATGCCAATGCTCTTATTCTTGGAAATTCAGGACAGGGAAAATCATATCTTTTAAAACTTTTACTGTTGAATTTAAGAGAACAGGGAATGTCTTTAATAACGCTAGATCCTGAACATGAATATGAAGAAGTAACCTATAATCTTGGCGGTGTTTTTATTGATATGATGGCAGGACGATATATCATTAATGTTCTTGAACCAAAACAATGGTCAGAAGATATAGAAGATTCAGGTGAAGATGATGTTCCTGTTGCATTTAAACAGTCAACAGTTCTTGCACAGCATATTTCCTTTTTAAAGGATTTTTTCAAGACATATAAGGCGTTTACAGAAGAGCAAATCGATACGTTAGAAATTATGTTGGTAAAGGTCTATCAAAGATTCAACATTAATGAAAAGACGGATCTTAGTGTTCTAGAACATGACGACTACCCTATATTGAGTGATCTCTATGATTACATTGATGAAGAATACAAACATTACAACACAAACAGAAATAACATTTATACAAGAGAATCACTGCGTGAAATATTGCTTTTATTAAATTCAATATGTGTGGGAAGTGACAGTCGTTTCTTTAATGGGCATACCAATATTCATTCACAAAAGGTTGTGACTTTTGGTGTTAAGGATCTTTTACAGGCAAATAAGTCTTTAAAAGATGCGATGCTTTTTAATATCCTTTCCTATATGTCCAATGAGCTGTTGAAAAGAGGGTATACAGTAGCTTCAATCGATGAACTTTATCTTTTTTTAACAAATACAACAGCAGTAGAATACATTAGAAATTTTATGAAGCGTGTTCGAAAAAAGGAAAGTTCTGTTATTTTAGCTTCTCAAAATCTGGAAGATTTCAATATTGAAGGAATCAGAGAACTAACAAAACCATTGTTTTCAATACCAACACATACGTTCCTGTTCAATGCAGGAAATACGGATGCAAGATTTTATATTGATACGTTACAGCTTGAAGAAAGTGAATATGAACTTATTAAATATCCACAAAGAGGTGCCTGTCTTTATAAATGTGGAAGTGAAAGATACAACCTTATTGTTCATGCACCAGATTATAAATCAAAACTGTTTGGTGATAAAGGCGGAAGATAGGATGATGAATATCCATGAAAAGTCAGCGTTTTGGAATAGAAATAGAAATGACAGGTTTAACAAGAAGAAGCGCTGCTTTGATTATTGCTAAACATTTGATACAGGTTTTAGGCATGAACGTGGTGTATATGATACCTATTCTGTCTGTGATCAAGACGGAAGAAAATGGAAAATTGTGCGAGATGCCAGTATTACACCGCAATGTGGAAATCGATTTGATTATGATCCTGATTATAAAGTCGAGGTTGTTTCGCCTATCTGTCATTATGAAGATATTGAAACGATACAGAGCATTGTTCGTGAATTAAGAAGGAATGGTCATGCTAAAGTCAATGAAAGCTGTGGAATTCACATTCATGTGGATGCTTCAAAACACACTGCCAGATCATTAAGAAATATTGCAAATATTATGTATTCAAAAGAGGATCTTATCTTTAAAGCTTTAAAGGTAAGACCGCAAAGAGAAGTACGAATTCTGTAAGAAAATAGATGATGATTTTTTAGAAATGCTCAATCGAAAAAAGCCAAAGGATATTGAGGAAGTTGAAAATCTCTGGTATGACGGAAATACCAGCAGAAAATACGAACACTATGATGATTCGAGGTATCATGCCTTAAATTTTCATAGTGTTTTTTCAAAAGGAACAATAGAATTTCGGATGTTTAATGGAACACTTCATGCAGGTGAAATCAAGACCTATATCCAGTTTTGTTTGGCAATATCTCATCAGGCATTGGTTCAAAATAAGGCAAGCAGAGTTAAGACACATTCGTCTAATGAGAAATATACGTTCAGGACTTGGCTTTTACGACTTGGACTTATTGGCGATGAATTTAAAACAGCACGACATCATCTTTTAAAAAATCTAGATGGATGTATTGCATGGAAAGATCCACAACAGGCAGTTATGCAAAGAGAAAGATTGCAAAGTGCACAGGAAACAAATAATGAATCATTGGAAGATGTTCAAGAAGAACTTGGAATGCACATGCAACAGATGTAAAGGAGGAACAGAAAAGAATGAAATATTATGTGGCTTATGGCAGTAATTTAAACAGGGAGCAGATGGCACACAGATGTCCAGAGGCTAAACTGGTTGGAACAGGTATGTTGTCAAATTATGAAATGGTGTTTAGAGGAAATAAAAGTAATGCAGTTGCGACTGTAGAACCAAAAAAGGGAATGGAAGTACCTGTAGGTATTTGGGAAATTTCAGAAAACGATGAGCATTTCCTTGATCGCTATGAAGGTTATCCACACCTCTACGAAAAGAAAAATTTGAGAATTTCTAATGGAACAATTACAACTGAGGCGATGGTTTATGTGATGAATGATGGTTATGAATATGGAGTACCAGGTAAGGAATACTATGAAATAATCAAGCAAGGATATAAGGACTGTTCTCTTGATGAAAAGTATTTAGATGAGGCTGTTGAAAAAATGAAAGAAACTGTTTTAAATCAAACAGAAGCAGCAATGTATCCTTATGGTTATAGAGATGTCAGACAGTAATGAAAACAAAACTTATAAAGTTAGCTCTGTCTTTTTTTAGCAGTGATGATGGCAGGAAGTTTGTCAGAACTGTAGCTGTTGTTATTGTTTCACCATTTGTTGCTATTACTGTTTTAATTGGTGCTATTTTTTCAGATGGTATTTCATTCAATCACAATCTTGTAACGGATCTGTTTGAAGGCAATCCAATTAGTGAACTTACAGATGAAATGAAGCAATATGTTCAGGAAATACAGGATGGACTTGTGTTGATTGACAGCCATATTGACAAAATTAATCAGACTTTTACAAATGGATCATCGCTTAATATTTATCAGGTTAAAGGCTATTTTATTGGTTATATGGTTTCTTCACAGCATAAAGTATTTTCAGATGAAATGGCAGAGGCATGGGTCAACAGTTTTACAGAGGGTGAAGAAGTCAAAGTCCCTACTTCTGTAAACGCCGTCATCTATGCCAGTCTAGAAAAGAACCTGAATGAAAAACTGCTGAAAGATACAAAAAAGTCAATGGAAACCTGTTATGGTGCATTGATTGGAAATGACGGAAAAACAGTCACAACACTTTCCAAAGAGCAGATGGATGAACTGATTAAAAATATGCCTGAAGATACAAGTGAAATCAGAAAGAAAATAGTGATGCAGGCTGCGGATGCTGTTGGAAAGATACCTTATTACTGGGGTGGTTCTGCCAAGTGTGCAGGATATGATGGTAATGATTTTGGAGTAACTGTTGCCCCAGACAGCAAAGGAAGAAATAAAAAAGGACTGGATTGTTCACATTTTGTAGACTGGGTCTATTGGACTGTTATGAACAATAATCTTGGCAATACAAATACATCAGGACAGATAAAAATGTGCAAGAAAATAGCAAAGCAAGATCTCAAAGCGGGTGATCTTGCCTTTTTAATTAACAAATCAGGAAAGACAACTCATGTAGGAATCTATGCAGGAAAGAATGCAAAAGGTGAGGCTGTGTGGATACATGAAAACAGTAACGATAGCAATGTTGCCATGAATACTGTGTCTTACTGGAGTGGTTATTACAGACTGAATATGATGGAAGGAAGATAGCAATGAATGAACAAAATGAATTTATAAAGAACTACTTGCATACAGAATATGTTGGCTATTTAAAAACAGATCATGAAAAATGTATAGATCTTCAGTATGAAGAAATTGGAAACTTTGTACAGAATGCAGGGATGTTTGGTAATCTTGAAATCTCTATAAAGCACAATGGCTTGGTACTGTTTGATACAAATGGTATTTATATCAACAAGGTGTTTCCTAATACAGAATATTCCAGAGATTATCTTATGGAACTTATCAATTCTGTTGCGATGCAACTTCAAAGTGATTTCGATGATGGAGATATAGGACATCCAATAGGCAAAGTCAATGAGTTTATTAAAGAGAACTTTCAAGTTGATCTGTTGAATCTTGAACAGGAAAATAAAGTAAATTTTAGTTTGCAAATGTAAGGAGGTGAGGAAAGTGAATCAAGATAAAATTAAGGAAATCAAACAGAAATATCCAAAGGGAACAAGGATCATGCTCAATTCTATGGACGATCCTCATCATCCTGTTCCTTCTGGAACATTGGGAACTGTAGAAACAGTTGATGATATTGGAACAATCCATATGAAGTGGGATAATGGACAAAGTTTAGGTCTTATTGTAGGTGAAGATAGCTTCTATGTTATTGAAAGTGTTCAAAATCAAGAGAAAATACGAGAAGCCGATGAAAAAATACGTGTACTCGTTGTTGAGCCGATGAAAGAACCAAAGGTTGAATATATAGAAAATACATTGGATGATATGCAAAGAGTTGTTGGTGGTCTGATTGAAGAAATCGACTTGAATGATAATACTGTTCTTGTCTGTAACGAGGAAGGAAAACTTATGAATTTACAGGCAAACAGAAGTGTTGGCAGAGATGTTATTGCTGGCACTTTTTTTATTGCAGGAGATGATGGATCAGAAGATCTAGTTTCTTTAACCGATGAACAGGTCAATGAATATAAAGAAAGATTTCATGAATTAGAAGAAATCGAGCAGCAAGAAGTGTTTGAAAAAATTGAAATAACGATAAGGGGGTTTTAAAAATGGCTAAACAAAAAGAGATAAAAATAAAATATCCTGAAGCAAGAGTTCGAGCAATCAACTCAAATCTTGCAAAGAAAAATACAACAATTGAAGTAGAAATTATGGAAAGCTTGAATCAAATCTATAAAAAGCACGTCAAACCAGAGGTCAGAGAATTCATTGAAGAATTAGAAGGAGATGAACCGGTCGTTAGTAAAAAGCCCAGAACAATCATTGAGGAACATCCATAAATCAATGTATCAAGGAGTGTTTGGCGGTAAATTTTGATCGTGTGCGCTTTTTATAGAAATATGGAATAAGTATGCCAATTTTATTTGTTTAAAAACGTGTGCCCTTATTTTAAAGATTTTTCAAAACAGATGGATAGAATGTCCAATTTGGATTGAAAAATAAGGGTAACTTTTAAAAGATGTGGCGTGTGCAGGTTAAAGAAGCGACGTCGCTTCACCTTACAACAACGGGCAATGCCCGTTGTTTCAAAGAAGTTCACAAAGAAAAACAACGTCATTATTGAAGACAGTGCGTCAATAGTGGCGTTGTACATTAAATGTTCTCCTAGAAACATCAGGAGATAACAGGTCGTCAAAAACAGCGTAAGCAGAATTTTGACGAAAACTGTAGTTTGAAAATATGTGATATGTTATAATCATAAATGGAACAGCCGTATACGGTAGGTGGTTATCCTTGGTCGTCATGACGAAGGTACGCAATCCTTCGAAATTCACATTCCTAGAAGTTTTGGGAAAATCTGAAAAAACGGAGGTGATGCGCAATGACAACATATGAAACAGTCATGGTGGTGTTAACAGCGTTAGCATTTATTGTGTCTATTATAGGAATCATTGTAAAGTTACTTCTTATCATTATAGATAAAAGTGCAAAAAAATAACTACCTCACTCCTGGTCAAAGTATGAGTTAGTTATTTTAACAAAAATACAAAATCCAAGGATAGCCGCTTACTGGCAGTTCCTTTTCTCAACTACATTATAGTTTATACAAAACTGAAAGTCAATATACCAGTGTATTGAGAATAACTACTTATTAACTACCTATGCACTACCTACGACATAAATGGGATCATTTATTATTGCTTGTAAATTCAAGAATATTTGATGAAAAAAATGAATGTAAAATTGTAATTAGAATGATGAAATTGATAAATTTTAAATTATATATAATAGAGAAAAACGGATGCAAAGGTATCCTTTTTTTATTGGAGGAAAATAAAATGTGAATAAGAAAAGAACAACGATTTGGCTAACTCAAGATGTGATGGACAGACTGGATGAAATGACAAAAACAGATGACAGCAAAAGTCGAAGTGAGTTTATTGAAAGAGCAATTAAATTTTATGATGGTTACAATCGCTCAACGTTGGAAAATCAGTATTTGCCTGTTGCTATTTCAAGTGCAGTTCAAGGAACTGTTAAGTCAAGTGAAGATCGTATTTCAAAATTGCTTTATAAAAATACAGTGGAGCTTTCAATGGTCATGAATGTTCTTTCAGCAATAGCTGATGTTGATAATGACACTCTTAAAAAATTAAGAGTGAAATGTATGAACGAAGTTAAAGCAACCAATGGCAAGATAAGTTTTGAAGAAATAAATAAATATCAAAAAGGTTCCTGATTTATAATAGCTATATAAAAACTGTTGTGATAGTATGTCGTCTAGAAAGGAATGATCTACATGTCAAAACAGGATGAATTTATAAAACAGCTTTATTATGGAGATGACTTATTCTATGAAAATACTAGAAAGGATTCTTCAAAAAAATGTGAGTTAAATAAAATCAAAGATGAAATTCATAAAAAAATTATGAAGGCATTGATACAAGTATATGGTGAGGAAGAAGCGAACAAAATAAATGAAGAATGGATAGGATGTTCATCAGAAATAGAAATTGAAAATGAAATAGTTATTTTTAAAGAGGCATTGTATTTGGGATATGATCTTGCAGATGTATTTTTTAATAGAAGATAGGAAGTATATGTTAGGAAACTTTAAAAAGGTTTCCTTTTTTATTTGGTAAAGATTATGGTAAGAATTATTGTTAAGTCAGGATACATGAAAGGTAAAAGTCATAAAGAATATTATGTGAATTATATTGCTACCAGAGAAGGTGTAGAAAAGTTCAAAAGTGATTATGGAAATATGAATGCAACAAAGAAACAGCAGAAACTTATTCAACAGCTTATAAAGGATTATCCAACTGCAACAGGAATGTTTGAATATAATGATTTCAAAGAAAATCCAACAAGAGAAAATGCCAGTGAATTTATATCGAGTGTGATTGATACTAATCTTGATGATATTACAACAAAGGAAAATTATATAGATTATATTTCACATCGCCCTAGAGTAGAAAAACTTGGTGAGCATGGTTTATTTTCAGATGCAGGTCTTCAATTTGAACTGAATGATGTTGTCAAAGAAATAGGAGAGCATGAAGGCAACGTCTGGACACATATCATTTCTATAAAAAGAGAGGATGCTACCCGTTTAGGCTTTGATTCAGTTCAAAGCTGGATGTCACTTTGTCAGGAAAAAAGAAATGATCTGGCAAAGGCAATGAAGATAGATCCGAACAATCTCAAATGGTTTGCTGCTTTTCATAATGAAGGTCATCATCCTCATATTCATATGGTTGCCTATTCAAAGAATCCTAAAGAGGGTTATTTAACTAAAAAAGGAATAGAGTCAATCAGAAAACAGTATGCTGGAAGTATTTTTAAAAATGATCTTTTACATATTTATGAAAATCAGACTGCCAATCGAGATGAAATAAAAAAATACAGTAAAGAAAAAGTCGTTGAAATTTTAAATGGAATGGATCATGAACATTTTGATAGTTCGCAGATCTTTAATGACCTTTTAAAGCTCAAAATGAGCTTGAAAGATTATCATGGAAGAATGATGTATGCCTATATTCCAAGGAATCAAAGCAGATCAATCAACGATATTTTTAAGAGAGCTGGAAAAGGATAAAAATATAGCACAGCTATACGAACAATGGTATCTATATAAACAACAAGTCAATGAAACATATAATGACACTGTCCTTGAACGTTTACCACTTCTTGAACAAAAAGAATTTAAAAGCATCAAGAATATGATTTTAAATATGGTCATGCAGGATTTTGAAGATATTCATAATTTCGGCAATAGTGAATTGGATGATGTGACTAATGAAACAGGTATGGAATTTAATGAAGAAAATAATTTGTTAGAAGAATATAAAATAAGACGTGACTATAGAAAAATAGGTGATATCAATTTAGCAATTAAAAACAATGAATTTGAAATGATTCCAGAAAGTATAGAATGGCTTGAAAAATGTGAACTTCCATTATCTAAATATATACTTGGTAAAATCTATCATGATGGATTCTATATAGATCGTGATTTGGATAAGGCAATAGAATGTTATAAACAAAGTGGTGATAACAAATTTGCTTATAACCGACTAGCAAATATCTATAGGGAATTAGGAGATAATGATTTGTATGTTCATTATCTTTATCAGTCGGCAGATGAAAATTTTTCAGTAGCACAATTTAAAATTGGTAAAGTTCTTGTTGAAGGTGAAGTTACTGAAAAGAATGTGGAGCAGGGAATTTATTATTTGAATAAAGCCTGTGAATATAGAAATGAATATGCACAGTATTATTTGGGTAAAATGTACCTTTTAGGAAAAGATGTTGAAAAGGATAAAGAGAGAGCTATAGAGCTATTAACATTGGCCGCTGAAAATGGAAATGAATACGCTCAATATTTTTTAGATCATATAGATGATATAAAAGAAGTTCCATTAAGTATGATGACAACAAGAATGTTTCGTCATATTGGAAGAATCATTGAAAATGAGTTGCCAATAAGAAATACGATTCTTACAGGAGTCGAACATAAACTCAAACAGAAATTAATAAGAAAACGAGGTGCAACGGGTCATAGAGAAGATGATCATTCACTTCGTTTTTAATTTGAAGAAAAAGGTGAAAGATATGAAGGATAAAATTAAAAGCATTACGCATATACAAAAAGATGAATCTATGAAAGTAAAGTCAATCAAAGGTAAAAAGCAAAATAAAAAGAAAAAAGCAAGGAGGCATCAGTAATGGCAAGAATGTTCAGTGAAGAACAGATTGCAATGGCTAATTCAGTTGATATTGCATCTTTTCTTCAAATGCAAAGGTGAAGCACATTATAAAAGTCAAGGAAAGGAATATGAGATGGGCAAAGGCATACAAGTATTACTGTAAGAGGTAATCGTTTTTATGATTGGAAGGCAGAAGCAGGTGGTTATCCAATAGCATTTGTTCAAAGATATTTTAACTATAATTTTAAGCAGGCTGTGGAATTTCTTCTATCCAATGTGGGTGATCTTCAAATGTCAGTTCCTTATG
>ENA-OPYX01001122-OPYX01001122.1-human-gut-metagenome-genome-assembly--contig:-NODE-1122-length-14879-cov-2.867747_pt1 | contig 14879 bp, 16 predicted proteins | sample MGYA00242639_ERZ504486 | MGnify/ENA primary metagenome ERZ504486 (study PRJEB26092, sample SAMD00036296) | human gut metagenome | host: Homo sapiens | study: EMG produced TPA metagenomics assembly of... | reverse complement strand
AATCGAACATCTTAGTAAGCTAAAATAGAATATTAAAAAATCCATCAGTATTGCATTTTTCATTGATTTTGCATTACTTGTGGTTTTTTTATGTTATAATGAAACCGTATAGAATATATATGAAGAAAGGGAATATAAATTGAAAAACAAATTTTTTAGGAATCTATACATATTTTTGGTATTTATTTTAATGTTTAGCTGTTTTTTGTCTTTGGTAAGAAGGTTTCTGCCAATGAAAATCAAAATGCTGCACCAATTATTACTTATTATGGATTAAATGGTAATGATATAACCATACAGTGGAAGGCACCTGATGGAGTTTCTTATTCTAAAGTAGATATTTATTCAGCGACTTCCCCAAACGGTTCTTATCGCTATGAAAATACCGTATCTGGCAATTCCTATACAAACACCTATGTTGCAAAAGGTGTTCCTTATTATTACAAATTAGAAGCTTCTTATGAAGATAATGAGGGATATAAAACTGTAACCACTTATGCAGGCAAATGTATTATTAATCCATTGCCAGCTCCTTCTTCTTTGGAAGCCAGCACTGGAAATTCGCATAGTATTACTGTTAAATGGAAAGCATCCAATGATTGTGATGGTTATCAAATTTATCGAAGTGTTTCTCCTGATGGAAATTATGAGTTAGTCCAAACTGTATCTAATGAAAGTAGAAGTTCTTGGTGGTACGATGATGATGACGAATCTTTCCAAACATATACGCAAAAAAATCTTTGAACTAGGGAAAATATATTATTACAAGATCCGTCCATACACTACAATATATTGATGAAACATTTTATGGGGATTTTTCTAATTATATTTCTTGTCAGGTTACGATCAATGGTACGAAAGTAAAAAGTGCTTCTTCCAAGAAAAAAAAGATCAATACGATCACATGGGCAAAAATGATGAGGCTGATGGGTATATCGTATATTATTCCAAAAAGGAAGATGGAAATTACACAAAATTAAGGACTTTCACAAGTCGAAACAACTTATCTTATACTCATACGAAATTAACAAACGGAACTGCTTATTACTACAAAATTCAGGCATATAAGAACTTTAATGGCGGTAAACTGTATGGTCCAATGACACCTTATCTAAAATACTGTGATTACTATTCTTATGCAGACGAATCTTATGAAAGTCGCTGCCGCCGTGCTTTTGGGAAGTCTTATTATGCTGACTATAAGAGTGCTAAGCAGGCAAAGAAACATATGAAAACGATCACAGTAAAAGTATGGGATAAGAAAGGTAAGAAAAAATATACAAGAAAATTCCGTATCACTGTAAACAAAGGGCTTGCACCTTCTATCAAAGAAATGTTTAAGGAAATCTACAAGAGCAAAGAACGTTTTCCTATCCATGAGATCGGGTGCTACAGCTGGCGTGGTAAGAATTCCAGTTCTGAACATTGTGAGGGATTAGCTTTTGATATTAACTCCAATGAAAACTATATGATCCAGGGTAAAAAGGTATTGGCTGGTTCCTTCTGGAAACCTAAGAAGAATCGTTATTCAATTCCCTTTGAACTGTAAATTGGTTAAAATCCTCGAGAAATATGGTTTTCATCGTGGATTGTGGGGATCCCGCAGAGATTATATGCATTTTTCTTATTTTGGTGGTTAATACAAATCAAACAAAGGATCAGGCATTTGCCTGATCCTTTGTTATGTAAGCCGAAAACCGGACTTGAACCGGCGACCCCTTCATTACGAGTGAAGTGCTCTACCAACTGAGCTATTTCGGCATATATGAAAGCACAGATATGTGTATCTATGCTCCTTTTGTAAGATAATATTCAATCTTGCTGATTGCTTCTTCTTCATCGACTCCATCAGCTACGACTGTTAAATCCTCTAAACGATCTAAGTCTAATCCAAGACTCATCATTCCCATCATACTCTTTACATTGACTTGCTTATTCCCTGTCTCGAATAAAATCTTGCTCTCAAACTGGCTCGCCATCTGTACAAGAAAAGCTATTGGTCTGTCTTCTTCTCTTAAGGCTACTTCCACTTTGACGTTCTTTGAAATCATTCCTGTCCTCCCAATCTTATCTCTTCCGCAATTCGGCCGATCTTCTTTAACCGGTGGTTCACACCAGACTTGCCTACTGGCGGTTCTAGCATATCTCCAAGTTCTTTCAGTGTAGCTTCCGGGTGTTCCAGACGTAATCTTGCAATATCCTGCAACCCTTGATCTAAAAAACGGAGGCCTTTGTGCTTATCAATATATTCAATGTCTTCCACCTGCTTGACTGCGGCTGAAACCGTCTTATTAATATTCGCTGTCTCGCAATTGACACGACGGTTTACTTTATTACGCATATCTTTCAGGATTCTTACATTCTCCAGCTCCATCAATGCGACGTGTGCTTCCATAATATTCAACACATCTACAATCTTTGATCCTTCTTTCATGTATACCACGTAGTACTTTTTACGCAAGACAATTTTAGCATCTAAATCAAAAAAATTCAAGACCTCTTTTAATTGTTCTGCTGTCTGTACATTAGTAGATACAACTTCAAAATGGTAATTCTTCTCTGGATCACTCATGGAACCAGCTGCCTGAAAAGCCCCTCGAATATATGCCCGCTTACAACATGTGTTCTGTAAAACAAGTCCAAACTCTTTGGAATCTAAAAAGTTTCACTGCTTTCAATATTAAAACACAATCCTTATGCTTGTCAACACTTATCGTATAATTTCGACTTCTTTTTAAAAATTCGTTTCGTCCAACATCAATCTTCGCATGAATATCAAACACATCTTTGATAAGTGTATAAAAACGTTTCGCGGCAGATACCGTCTCCGTCTGGATCTGAATCTTATAATGTTCTGGCTCTAGACTGATATTCCCTCCAAAACGTAAGAATCCTGCGATTTCCGCAATCTTACAGTGTCTGGCACCGGTTTCATTTCTTGATAATTCCTCTTTAATATTACTTGAAAATGACATTGCCTACCTCATAATATCTCTATGCTCTACTTTGACAGAATATGGCAGTTGTTTTAATCGCTCTGCCAATTTATTGGTGATCGTAACAGATCGATGCTTTCCTCCAGTACATCCGATTCCGATCACAAGATTATACTTGCCTTCTTTAATATAATTTGGGATCAAGAATCTCATCATATCATCTAACTTATCAAGAAATTCCACAGATTCTTCATGCTTCATCACAAAATCCTGAATTGGTTTGTCATTTCCAGTTAATGGTCGCAGATTCAGATCATAGTATGGATTTGGAAGAAATCTGACATCAAATACCAGATCTACATCCGCAGGAATCCCATGTTTAAATCCAAAAGAAACAACTGCTATCTGGAATCGTTCCCCTTCTTCTCCGTCTACAAAAATACGATCGATCTCTTCTTTTAACTCCCTTGTCAGAAGCTGGCTAGTATCGATCACATACGTTGCCTGATCTTGCAGAAATTTCATGATCTCCCGCTCTTTTGCAATTCCATCCTCAACTCTTCCATCTCTTGACAGAGGATGATTTCTTCTTGTCTCTTTATAGCGTTTTAATAAAATACGATTACTTGCATTCAGATAGAGAATCTCATACTTGATCCCCGCTGCCTCGATTTCTTTTAATTTGTGTGCTAACTCGCCAATTCCTCTTCCATTACGGATATCGATCCCAAGAGCAACATTTTCAATCTTGGCAGTTTCATCTAACAACATCTCTGCAAATTTATCAAGTAAAGCCACTGGAAGATTATCAACACAAAAATATCCAGCATCTTCTAATGTCTTTAATGCACTGCTTTTTCCTGCTCCTGACATTCCTGTTACAATTACAAATCTCATCTGTACTGCTCCTTTTTAGAACCTTCCAACACGTTTGACTTCTGGCTCCATCGTAACTCCAAACTGTTCTTTTACTTTATCTTTCACGTCACTGATCAACTGCATAACATCGGATGCTGTAGCATTTCCACGGTTGATCACAAAACCACTGTGTTTTTCAGATACCTGTGCATCTCCCACCTGATATCCCTTTAATCCTGCATCCTGAATCAATTTTCCGGCAAAATATCCTTCTGGACGTTTAAATGTACTTCCGGCACTTGGATATTCTAATGGCTGCTTTGTTTTTCTCGCTAATGCGTACTCATCCATTTTGGCTTTGATTTCTTCTTTATTTCCTTTCTTAAGTGCGATCACACCTTCTAAGACAACGTATTCATTCTTTAAAACGTTACTTGTACGGTAACCAAGCTCTAATTCTTCTGCTTTCAGAGTTTTGATCTCTCCTTCTTTTGTAAGAACTGTCACTTCTTTTAGTACCTGCACCATCTCACCACCGTATGCACCAGCATTCATAACGACGGCTCCGCCAAATGTTCCAGGAATTCCACCTGCAAACTCAAATCCAGTCAATTCTTCATTGAGTGCTGCTCTGGATGTAGAACTTAATAAAGTTCCTGCTTTGACGATAAGTTCATTACCACGGACTTCGATTCCACTGTAGTTTTTGTAAATCTGAAGAACAATTCCATCCATTCCATCATCTGCGACCAAAAGATTACTCCCATTTCCTAAAACAAATAATGGAATTCCCTCTTCTTTTGCAAAACGACTGACCGCTTTGATCTCTTCCATATTCTCTGGTGCCACAAAAATATCGGCGGGTCCCCCAATACGGAATGTTGTATGATTTTTCATCGGTTCCTGTCTTAAAATATATTTTTCTGGTATGATCTGTTTTAACTGATCAATCTTTGTATCCATAATTTCTCCATTCTTAATATTAATGCAAGATGGAATCCTGTATATCACAGGATTCCAAATTTCTTCATCTTATGAAAGCATCAGACTAGCTGCACCATAAATTCCAGCATCATTTCCAAGAGTCGCAAGTACAAATCCTGTCTCCTGTGCTTTTCCAAATGTATACTTCTTAAAATGTGCATTGACCGCATCTAAAAGGATCTGTCCAGCTCTTGATACGCCTCCACCGATAACAAACACTTCTGGGTCGACCATCAATGCAATATTCCCTGCTGCAAGTGCTAATTTCTGTCCAAGATCATCTACCCGTTCTTTGGCAAATGTATCTCCTTCTTTAGCAGCATCAAAAATGTCTTTTGCAGTTACTTCATCAAGATTTCTTAGTGTAGTCGCTTCTTTATAATCCTTTAATGCTTTCTTTGTCTCATATACAATTCCTGTTGCAGATGCATAAAGCTCCAGGCAACCTGTCTTTCCACAATTGCATACACGATCATCAAAAGGATCCACAGTCATATGACCGATCTCTCCACCATATCCACGGCTTCCATCGATGATCTTTCCATCAACGATGATCCCTCCTCCGACTCCTGTTCCAAGAGTGATCATCACCGCGCTGTTATAATCTGCTGCTGCTCCCATCCAGATTTCTCCTAAGGCTGCTGCATTGGCATCATTTGTTGCCTTTACCTTACACCCTGTAAGCTTTGACAATTCTCCTGCCACATCCACGCTTCCCCATCCAAGGTTCACACATTCATTAACTTTTGAAAACTCAAGAACAGCTCCTGGAACTCCAACTCCGAGTCCGATCACATCTTCCTTATCAAAACCATTTGCTTTGCTGTGATCATTCACTGCCTGTGCAATATCTGGCAGGATGTTCTTTCCATTCTCCTCAGTTCTTGTCTTAATCTCCCATTTCTCTTTTAATGTTCCATCTTCTCCAAACAGGCCCATTTTTACTGTTGTTCCACCAATATCAATTCCATATAAATATTTCATACCATTTAGTCCTCCATCTGACCTGTAACACGTTTATAAAGTTCTTCGGCGGCATTGTATCCCATCTTCTTCTGTCTGTGGTTGATCGCTGCTGCTTCTACGATGATCGCCAGATTACGCCCTGGACGGATTGGCAATGTATGTGCTGCAACTTTATTGCCAAGATATTCTACATATTTCTCTTCCAATCCTAAGCGGTCATAATCTGCATCTTTGTTCCAGTCTTCCAACTGAATGACTAGATTGATCTCCTGCTCCATCTTAACACTTTCAACACCATACAGATTCTTAACGTCAATAATACCGATTCCTCGCAGTTCGATAAAGAACCTTGTAACTTCCGGAGATGTTCCGATCAATGACTTCTTGCTGACCCTCTTGATCTCTACAACGTCATCAGATACCAGACGGTGTCCTCTTCGGATCAACTCTAAAGCTGCTTCACTCTTACCGATCCCACTCTCTCCTGTGATCAGGATTCCTTCACCAAATACATCGACTAAAACTCCATGGATCGTAATGCTTGGAGCCAATACAGTTCCCAGCCAGCGGATTACTTCTGCCATAAATTCAGATGTCGTATCCTGAGATATCAAAACCGGTACCCCATACTCTTTGGCAACTTTTATCATCATCTCACTTGGATGCAGATTCCTGCAAAATACAATAACTGGAATTCCAGCTCCGATAAATCTTTTATAAATATTTTTCGCATTTTCAACATCTTTTTCTACCTCTTCAATAAAAAGGTGTTCTGCTTTTCCGATGATCTGAACTCGATTCTGTGCAAAATTTTCAAAAAAACCTGCCAACTGTAATGCTGGACGGTTGATCTCTGCCTGTTCAATGTAAACTTCTTTTGAATTGATCTCTGGTGTTACTTCTTTTAAATTTAATTCCTTGACCATATCATATACTGATACTCTATGCTCTTTATCCATAATCTTTCTCTCTTTCTGCACCCTTGATTGTCTGTCTCTTTCTCTATTTTAACATATTTCCTTACTGCTTGGAATCGTGAAAAAACCCATAAATAGACTCTGCAGTACTTTGATTCATGCCAGGAACATTTAAAAGTTCCGTAACTGTTGCTGTCTTGATCTGTCCAAGATCTTTAAAATACTTCATTAATTCTTTTCGTCTCTTTGGTCCAACACCTTTGATGTCATCAAGAACAGAATGTACTTGCCCTTTTGCACGCAATGATCTGTGATATTCGATCGCAAAACGATGGGCTTCATCCTGTATCCTTGTCACAAGTAAAAATGCTTCGCTGTTTGGCGCAAATATGATTTCCTCGTTGTTATAATACAAGCCTCTCGTTCTATGATCATCATCTTTGACCATTCCACATACTGGAATATCAAGTCCCAAATGATCCAGCACACGAAGTGCAACATTGACCTGTCCTTTTCCTCCATCCATCATCAGAATATCCGGAAATTTTGTAAAACTGCCAAGTGTAGTGTCTTTTCCTTGTTCTTTCAGTTCTTCTAGCTCTTTCTTTCCATGAAGAAATCTTCTGGTCAAAACTTCTTCCATACTGGCATAGTCATCCGGACCTTCAATGGTTCTTAAACGGAACTTGCGATAATCTCTTCTTCTTGCTTTTCCTCTTTCAAATACGACCATGGATGCTACTGTCTGAAATCCACTGATATTAGAAATATCAAATGCTTCCATTCGATTCAAACCTTCCATCCCGAGCAATTCTTCAATCTCATGAACTGCCCCGATCGTCCTTCTTTCCTCCCGTTTGATCTTCTCACGATCCATTCTTAATACATTCTGAGCATTTTCCTTTGCCATCTCTACCATCTTGTGTTTTTTGCCCACGCACTGGTATCTTAAAATGTACTTTTGCTCCTCGTTTCTTCGACAACCATTCTTCAATGATCTCCTTTTCTGAAATATCATGTTCCAGAAAGATTTCCCCTGGAAGATAAGGCGTCCCCGCGTAAAACTGTTTGACAAAAGCTCCTAAAACTTCTTCCTTGGAACTTTCCTCATCTGCTTCCATATGAAAATGTTCTCTTCCAAGAAGCTTTCCTTGACGGATAAAGAAAATAGATACAACAACATCCTTGTCATCCTGTGCCATTGCAATAATGTCACGATCCTCAAACGCATACGTATTGATCTTCTGACGGTCCATGATCCGCTCAATACTCTTGAGCAAATCTCTGTATTCCATTGCCTGTTCAAATTCCAATTCATCCGATGCTTTTTGCATTTTCCCCTGAAGCATTTTTGCAACCTGTTTATAATTTCCATTTAGAAACTTGATTGTTTCTTCAATCTGTTTTGCATATTCTTCCTTGGATATATATCCTTGGCATGGTGCATCACACTGCTTGATCTGATAGTACAGACAAGGCCTGTCCTTCCCTGTATCTTTTGGAAGTCTTCGGTTACAGGTACGGATCTTAAAGATCTTGCGAAGCAGCTCGATCGTATCATTTACTGCTCCTGCACTCGTATAAGGTCCGAAATACTTTCCTCCATCTGCTTTCATCTTCCTTGCCAGCATGATTCTTGGAAATTCTTCATTGACCGTTACTTTAATGTAAGGATAGCCTTTGTCATCTTTCAGTTTTGTATTATATTTTGGATGATGCTCTTTGATCAGATTGTTCTCAAGCACTAAAGCTTCCAGTTCTGAATCCGTGATGATATATTCAAAATAAGCAACATTCTTTACCATATGCTGAATCTTCACAGACAGATTCCGGCTGTCTTGAAAATACTGACGCACACGATTACATAACTTGATCGCTTTTCCAACGTAAATGATCTCATCTTTACTATTATGCATCAAATAAACTCCTGGTTTCGCTGGGAGTTTCTTAAGTTCTTCCTGAATATCAAACATGAACTTCCCTCCATCTTTATTTTGTATCTTTTGGGGTTGCAAAATACACTTAAGATTTATCACAGCATAAATTGGGATGTAAAAAAAGTGGCATATCGCTGGGTGATGTTGGTTGTTGTGGATGGGACAGAAAGAAGGTACCACCATCAAATTTTACACTTCTTAACCTTACTCCAGTTCTTAGAATAAACCTTCTTATTTCCAGCGCCTTTCGTATAAGCCTTCATCCTAAAATAATAAGCCTTCTTAGATTTCAGTTTCTTTCACCATCAAATTCATTTTCGTTGCATAATTTGTCTTTGTCTGACTACGTTTAAATTTCTTTGATGTAGAATACTGGATCATATACCCTTTTGCTTTGCTGACCTTTTTTTCCATTTCAGCTGGGCTTTTTCTTTTACCTTTCTTTATGGTTTTGATCGTTGCTCTTCCGGGTGCCTTTTGTTGTTGTTTGTGTTGGTTTGTTTGTTGATGTCTGTGATTTTTTGTTCTGTTGTTTTCTCTGTTGATGATGTTGTTTCTTTTTTTGGCTGTTGTTTTTTCAGTTGTAGTTACTTCTGTGGCTGTTGTAACTTCTGTCGTTGTAACTCCTGTTGCCTCTGTGGTTGCTGGTTTTCTGGTTCTTTTTTGTTGTGTCTTCGTACAGATTAATCATCGCTGCGGATGCAAAACTTCTTCCGTCTCCCCAGTTGCTTGTTGTTACAAATTTTATGTACTGTGTTTTTACAGAATCTTGTAATATGATCTTTTTCGATTGGGCATTGTTCAGCCATCCGCTGATGCTGGCTGCTTCTGTCCATTCTTCTCCATCATCACTTACATATAAAATTGCATCTTTGATTCTTCCATTTGTTCCAACCTGTCTTGGCACATATTCAAGAACTGACAGATATACGGGTTCATCTAATTTTATTGTAATTGATTTTTCTTTGTCAGAACCATCATAAACTGTATGCCATAAAGTGTTGATATTGCCATCGATTGCATTTTTGGCGTAATCTCCTTTATCGCTTTGTTCGGAAGATACTTTTTCAATCGATAAATGTTTGATGGAAATATATTTTTGAGCATCATCTGTGTTATCTTTTGTAAACTGATATGTATTTGTTGTACCTGCCAGATAGACTCCTGTTGCTGCTGTTCTTACAATCAATGTCTTGTCTCCGCTTAAGTCTGGCTGTTCTTCTTTGTAAGAAGTCCATTGATCTTCTTCCTTGTATTTCCATTCTAAACCTGCCGTATTTCCAATTAACTGATTTTCCAGGTCATTAACATAAAGACCTGTTGGAAGTCCTTTGGATTCTTGGATGTCAATCGTAAATACATTATCATCTGAGTAGTCTGCACCGATAATATGAGCTTTAATTTCCTTCTCTGATGTGATGGCTGCAATTTCTTTTTCGGTTAATTTTACACTGTGTTTCTCTGTCTGTGTCCATGTTTTTCCACCATCTAAGCTGTAATCCCATACAACGTCTGTATCGTCATATCGGCTGGATAAAATGATTTCTCCTGCGTGATCTCCATCAAATGAAAAGCTTGCAATTTCTACATCAACATTTCCAAGAAGCTGGTTTGCCACTTCACGGACTGCACTTGCCTGAATAGATTCTTTGTCTGTTGCCTTTGCTGCTGTCTTTAATGTGTTTGTCTGAAGCAAAGTAAAGCTTGTGCTGTAAGTTGTTGAAGTAAGATGCGACTTGATCAGATTCAGAAGATCATACATCGGATGTGGATAGTATGTATATGTTTCTGCGATTTCTTTTGCCAGTGCATAGTATTCTTCTTCTGTTTTCTGATCGTCCTTCTCATAGAGATTTACTAATCCAAGCCATGCATCAAAATTCAGTTTTTCGGTTTTCAATGCTTTTCGGTAAATGGATTCTAACTTTTCATCATCGTCCTTGTAAATGTCTGCAAGCATCAGAATTTCTTCTGCTTTTTCGTAGGAATCGTATTCATTTTGTGCCGCCTGCGCAAGAAGAATATAGTTTGCGTTCCATCCGCTTGTGTAACTTCCACTTCCCCAATCGTTCATCGTTCTTGTGTTTAAATGCTCTGTTTTGCCGGATTTACCCCAGCCAGATACATTATTTCCAAGATTCCAGATACCATTTCCGTTGGAATCCTGTGTGTAATAAATAAATGCACAATGAGCCGGCTGGCTGATACATGTATTTGGAAGTCCTTTATATGTACCCCAGATACAACTTCCTGTCTTGGAAAGTCCACCACAAACTGCTCCTTCCTCAAACATGATCCAAAGCTTTGGATTGCCTTTCTTGTATGGTATATTGTATTTTGATAAATGATACTTTTCATCCCATTTGTCGTAATTTTCTTCGCTGTAATATTGATCTTTTGTATATTCATATCCAGATGTATATTTGATATAACTATATGGACTTGTTGCACCATTTTTGTCATTTCTTACATAATGATTGAGCCATACGATTTCTTCATCATCAATGATCGTATTCATAACAAAACGCATCTCTTCCACGGTAAGTGACTCAAAAATCTCGTTCTCAATCAGTTCCTGATCTTGCCCTTTATGTAAATGAAGATCCTTATAAATCTGATATCTTGTCACAGGATCTGAAACCTGTGTCCCATCAAAGAAGAAATAATTTTTTCCTGATGCTGTTAGTGAAAGAGATAATATCATTTTGCGGTAAAGATCACTGTATTTTGTTCCGTGACTTGTTATATTGTCATTTGCTAAATCTGTTTTATAAGTTGTATACAATCTTGATAACACCTTGACGGAATTTAAATAACTTCCCTCAGGTTTTCCACCTGCTAAATAAAGACGCAGTGTTTCTTTGTCATTCATCAGCCATGAAATGGTATCTTTGTACTCATCACTGTATTTTGCAAGTGCCTGTAAAATTTCGTATCCGACACTTTTTACAAACTGTCTCTGTAAAAGTGTTAATTCATAGTCTCCTGTGATTTCCTGAAGATCATTTTGTTTTAATTGCTGATCATAAGTGTCAACTGTTTTGATCTCTGCGCTATCGGAAGTGTCTTCTTTATAATCTTCTTTGATTAGTTTTGCGTTAGCGTAGACCGCTTCATCGTACCAGGCAGACCACCAGTTGTCACTGTTATCATCCGCTGTTAATTTTAAATATTTTGCATTTTTAATATCTACTTTTACAGATTTTGCTTCACTCCACCCATAAAACGTACTAGAATTATATTTTTCCGTCCATTCTTCCCCATCATCGGATGTATAAATATAAAATCTTACTCCGGTATTAAAATATGTACTCTGCTCGCTGATATCAACTCCAAGATCCGCTGTAAAATAGTCATAATCATAATCTTTGAGATCATAAACAATCTCTGAAGTTGCCCATGCACAAAGTCCTTTGATATAGGGTTGACTTTTTTCATTCACTTTCAATGTAATCATTTGATTGGAATCATTCTCGTCAAGATGAATACTGTGACCACTTGCCGCAAATGATTTGTCTTTGTCGTATGAAATGTCTGATAGATAGGTGTAGTTCTTGCTTGCCGGCTGACTTTCCGAAGCGTAGATCTTATGTGTGAACAGCAAACATAGTGCCAGTGCCGACAACACAATTTTTAATTTTTTCCCCATATTTTTTACTCCTGTTTTATTTATATTTCCTGTTTTCATTATAACTTTTTGGGGATATAAGCACAATGTTTTATGACAGCTCATACTTCATTTATACTTTTAGAATCTTGCATTCCTTCTTATAAAAACAAATCCATACTGCATTACTTGCCGATATCCTTGCATTTCTATATGTTTGTCATATTACATTGTCTTAATCTGTTTCCAATGCTTCTTTACATTTTTGATCCTTCCTGATCTGACTACACCTTTTCCAATTTTGCTTTTATGTATTTATTTTATAAGTTGTATGACAGATGAATTTCATTTCTTCTCAACGTCTCCTGCACATCAATAACTCTCTGATTCCGACTCCCCTTCCAATGAAGTTTCCCATCGAATTCTTCCTGTACAAAAGGTCCGTCAACAATAACATCGCAATGCTTCACAACATCTAATGTCTTAATCTCTTCCCAGCAAAATCCAGTATACAGCCAGATTGTTTTCTCTGGAAATGTCTCTTTGATCTCTTTCGCTAACACTGCCACTTCTGCGTGGTTTGCTGGGTGGAGTGGATCTCCTCCGCTGAATGTGACACCTGAGATATAGTCTGGTTTGATCGCTTCAAATAATTCTTCTTTTGCTGCCTCATCAAATGGAATTCCCCCTTCGATATCCCATGTGACTGGGTTGTGGCAGCCTTTGCATTTGTGGGTGCATCCTGCAACCCATAGGACGGCTCGCAGGCCGTCTCCATTTAGCATATCATCTTTCGTAATATTATGGTAACGCATTTTACATGGATTTCCTTTCCGCAATTTCTGCCATTTTGGCATCGTTAAGTCTTGTATCTCCTTTAACTCTGGAATAAGAGAGATATCCGTTCATACGGTCGATCTTTGTGAGATTTTTACTTCCGCATACTGGGCACACATCCATCTCTAATTCTTCGTGTCCACAATCATCACAGTATGCTAAAGACAGGTTAACTCCTTCATAGAATCCTTTATCCATCGCTCTTCTTACTAATGTTTTCACTGCTTCTTTGTTATAGTTGATCGGATATTTTACATACTGGATCTTTCCACCATTGCATAATTCCCAGAAACGTCCTCAAGATCTTGTTCTCGATCGGTGTGATGTCTTCTGTGACATGGCAGTGGAAGGAATTGCTCACGTATTCTCTGTCAGATACATTTTCAATAACACCGTATTTCTTACGGAACTGTTTTACCTGAAGACCGCATAAGTTTTCTGCTGGTGTTCCATAGATCGCATATAGATTTCCGTCTTCTTTCTTAAATTTTTCTACCTGTTCATTAATATAGCGCAATGTTTCTAATGCAAACTCACCATCTTCTGCCAGAGACTTATGGTTGTATAACTGCTGTAATTCATTTAACGCTGTGATTCCAAAGGAAGCTGTTGCACTCTTTAAGATTGGTTTGATCTTATCATGAATCCCTAAATGTCCACCTAAGAATCCCCCTTCACAATAAGCCAACGGATTCGTAGAGGCTTTCATTTCTCCTAAATATTCATAAGTCCTGATATGTAATTCACGGATCAGGTTCAGATAATAATCTAATACTTCATGGAAATCTTTACCTTCCTGTTTTGATTTTGCATAGATCATTGGCAAATGAAGGCTGACTGCGCCGATGTTAAATCTTCCGACAAAAATCGGCTCATCTTTTTCACCTGCCGGCTTCATACCGCCTTCTTTATACCATGGAGATAAGAAAGCACGGCATCCCATCGGACTAATGATCTTTCCGTATTTCTTGTACATGCTTGCGATATATCCCTCTCCTGTTAAAGATAACCAGTCTGGATACATAGTCTGTCTGGAGCAGCGGATTCCTGCTTCAAATACATCTTCCAGCTCACATCCCGGTCCATGAAGATTCTTATCATATAAGAATACAAGTTTTGGGAATAACACAGGCTTCTTGTGTCCTTCTTTTCCCTGTCCTCTTCTTCTAACATCTAACATGGAGATCGTTGCCATCTTGGCAAATCTCCCTGTTCCTGTTCCTGCTGTCATTGTGATAAATGGATAATCTCCACGGCTTGATGATACACTGTTAAATTTGTACTCTAATCCCTGGAATCCTTGTTCAAATTCACGTTTGACATCTTTCAACGCTTCTTCTTCTGCGCGTTCTCTGGATAATCCTAGTCCTTCGTATCGTTCGATTCCTGCTTCATAGGATTTCTCGGCATATGGCTCTAAGATCAGTTCGATATTCGGTACCGTAAATCCACCATACTGCTGGCTGGCCGCACTTAATACGATATCCCCGATCACATCAAATGCTGTATCCAGTGTCTTCGGCTCATTATACCAGAGATTCCCCATCTCAAATCCGTCCGCTTAATACAGTTTTTCACATCAAAAAGGCAGCAGTTCATCGTATCTCTTCTCGCAGACATATCGTGAATGTAAATATACCCTTCACGGATCGCCTGGATTTCTTCTACTGTCAGGAAGAATTTCTTATAAAGCTCTTTGTTCAGCTCATTAAAGATCAGACTTCTCTTTGTTGATACCAGCGCACTGTCCGTGTTGCTGTTTTCTTTATCCCCGATATACATGATGGACTGGCTCTTTTTATATACTTCATCCAGCATCTGTACAAAGTCCTGTTTG
>ENA-OPYX01001121-OPYX01001121.1-human-gut-metagenome-genome-assembly--contig:-NODE-1121-length-14889-cov-4.352391_pt1 | contig 14889 bp, 15 predicted proteins | sample MGYA00242639_ERZ504486 | MGnify/ENA primary metagenome ERZ504486 (study PRJEB26092, sample SAMD00036296) | human gut metagenome | host: Homo sapiens | study: EMG produced TPA metagenomics assembly of... | reverse complement strand
TTTTTTCCGACAGGATTATTCGGATTGCATATGAAAACCATATCAATATCATCAAGATAATCAATAAAATCATCTTGCAGTTCAAAATCATTTTCTTCTTTCAAATAATAATAGTAAATTTGCGAACCCACGCTTTTTAATGCCCTCTCGTACTCTGAAAATGTAGGTGCCAACAAAAGCGATTTTTTCGGCATAACCGCACGAACGACCGCAAAAATCATTTCTGCCGCACCGTTTGAGCAAAGCACATTATCTACGCCGACCTGCTCTTTTTCCGCAATGGCATTTCTTAAATTTATACACATTGCGTCAGGATAAATACCGAACTGTTCGATATTTTCCGCAATCGCTTTTTTTACGTTTTCACTCATTCCGAGCGGTATTGGTATTCACCGAAAAGTCAAGACGCACCTTATTTCTGTAAATGTCACCGCCATGCTCATATACCATATACAACACCTACCGCCACTTTCAATCCGACAAACAGCACCGCCGAAATTACGGACGTCATATACATAAGTTTAATCGAATCTGCAATATTATCATATTTAATCGGCTTAATGCCATCGCCTATAAACGGCTTTTTGTACAGCTTACCGAAATAATACGCGTCACCTGCAAGCTGAATTTCAAGCGCACCAGCCACGACCGACTCCGTCTGAGCCGAGTTCGGGCTTGCGTGATTGCGTGAATCGCGTTTAAAAATTCTGTACGCATTGCGTGAATTGCAGCCCATAATTTTTGACGCAAAAATCATCAAATATGCCGAAATTCTTGACGGTATATAATTTGCAATATCGTCAAGCTTTGCGGCAAATCTGCCGAAATTTATGTACCTTTCGTTCTTGTAACCGACCATTGAATCCATCGTGTTAATCGCCTTGTAAATACAACCCAACACACCGCCGCCGATTGCCATATATATGAGCGGTGCAATAACTCCGTCAGACGTATTTTCCGCAACTGTTTCAACAGCCGCTTTCGTTATCCCAATGTCGTCAAGACTTTCCGTATCACGTCCGACAATCATAGAAACGCTTTTTCGTGCGCCGTCAACGTCACCGTTTTTGAGCGGTTTATACACACTCATACCTGCTTGTTTCAATGACTTCGCCGCAAGCATAAAATAGCATATAACGCTTTCAATCGCAATACCGAAAAAGTAATTTAATCTGTACGCAAAAAACAAAATCGCAAACGGTACACCGCCGCATATAATAAGCACGCATATCGCCATAACCGCACCGCCGAGCCTTTCGTTTTTCGTGAAAATTCTTCTCATAACCTTTTCCAAAAACGAAATCAAATAACCTATAAGTCGAATTGGGTGCAGTTTAAAATCGGGGTCGCCGAATATTGCGTCAAGCACAAAACCTATACTAACCGCAGCCGATTGGGCTATAATCATCAACTATCTCTCCGTTTCTCATTTCAAATTCATATCCGCAGCCGTTTTTGACCTGATAATCATAAAAATTACCGCCAAAAAGTTTCTGCATAATCGCCATAATACTTCCGCCGTGAATTACAAACGCCGTGTCACGCTCCGTAAGGCTCTCAAAAAATCCGTCTTTGCAGCGATTTTTAAAATCTTCGTGTGTCTCGCCGTTCGGAAACGGCAATTCACCGTTGCTGTCAAGCCACTTTTGATAATCGGGATTGTCCTTTAAATCCTCGTATGATTTATTCTCAAAATCGCCGAAATCACATTCCTTGAGCTTATCACAAATTTCAATATCCACATTCGGATATATATATTCCGCCGTTTGAATACACCTCTTTAACGGACTTGCGACAACCCTTTCGCACTTAGGATAATCGCCTTTCAGACAGTCGGTATTTATCAAATCTTCGTCCGTTGTTCCAATATATCTTCGCTTTAAATTTCCCTCCGTCATACCGTGACGTATAAGTATTATCTTCATTTAATTCTGTTCCCCACTCCGCATACAACTCGCACGACTTCGTCCGCTTTTTTCGCGATATAACAGCACGTTCTTCCGACTGTTTCGCGCCATTCTCTGTCACCTTTATCCATAGGAACAACGCCGTAACCGATTTCGGTTGAAATAATCGTTATATCGTGATTTTTCTCCAAAATCTCGTCAATAACCGCAACAATATCCTTGCCGTCAGCCATCAATTTTTTTATAAAAATATGAAAACCATAAACCGCCTTTGCAGTCAAAACACTGTCATAATCGGCAATTAAAATTTCATCAATACCGTAATTTTCTCTTACAAAATCACGCTTTCCGCCGTTCGCACCGCCTATAACAAAACGCATAATACACCTCCGACAATCACACACAAAACCTCGCATATACATACAAAATATCCCGCAATATCGCCTGTTATTCCGCCGAATTTACTGTATGCAACGTGTCTGTACCACAAAAACGAAATCACCGCCGCGCATATCGTACCCAGTCCGTACACGCCCGTAAAACAAAGCATCGCAACGCACAAAGCAATATACAAAATCATAACAGTCACAATCGTTTTTTTGTGTGCAGCACTCTTAAATGTGTAAAGAAGTCCGCTGTTTTTTTGCACATTTAAAAATGCCGATTGCCAATCCGCTCAGCGAACGCGATAAAACAAAGCCTACACTCACCGCTATGGTAGCTTTTATATCCCATATCTCCGTCATAAATCCGAAAAACAACAGATAATACATTACCGCACCGATTATCGCAAATGCGCCCGTATGCGGATCTTTTAAAATTTCGAGTTTTTTCTCTTTGTCACCGTATGACGAAAGTGCATCAACGGTGTCAATAAATCCGTCCGTATGTATTCCGCCCGAAACAAGCACCGGCAAAGCTGTCATCACAACCGCATAAACGCTTGTGTTAAAACCAAATCTACCGCACAGAAATCGTACAAGTAACATAAGTCCGCCGATTACTGCACCGATAAGCGGGAAAAAGCACATTGCGTATTTCATATTTTTTTCATTCCATTCCACTCTCGGCATAGGAATTTTTGAATACATCGAAAATGCTACGCATATTGATTTAATTATATTCATTTTACTGTCCCCTTTTAATTTCAATCGGTATTCCGTAAACGACCTCATACACTTTATCGGCACGTTTTGACAATACACTGTTTATTCTGCCTAAAAGGCTGATATACATTTTAGTGTCCTCGCCATATTCAATGCCGTCCGAAGATATTTCATTTGTGACAATAACAATATTTTCACTCTTTAAATTCAAAATTCCGCCGATAATTTTTTCAAAAGCATTATCATTATTATCCGAAAACATCACGTTTGCGGTTAAATTCGACATACATTCCAAAAGAATTGTATCGGCACTTTCCGTTATTTCGGATAAATCAGTATAACATTCAACCGTTCTAAATCCTTTGCCATCACGCATTTTTCTGTGACGTTCGATACGTTTTAAACATTCGTCATCATATGGTTTCATCGTCGCAACATACAGCATTTTACCGCCCAATTTCATTGCAATATTTTCGGCAAATTCAGACTTTCCGCTTCCGCTTCCGCCTGTTACAAGTATAAACATTATTTAAGCTCCTTATAGCTTTCAACGTTAATATCGTCAAAAGTAGACATTTCGTTATATACGCAAAGTGTGGTATCAAGTGCGGTAAGCATAACCATTCCGCCTGTCCCCTCGCCCAAGCACATATCCGCATTTATCGGTGCTTTCTTGCCGAGTAATTTCAAAATATCAGCCGTACAGCTTTCTTTTGAAACGTGTGACGCAATCATAAAATCACTGCATTTCGGACATAACTTTTCCGCACAAAGTGCCGCAACCGACGAAATAAATCCGTCAATAACCATTGCAACGCCGTACATAGCACCGCCGATAAACGCCCCCGTCAAAGCGGCAATATCATAACCGCCGACCTTTGAAAGCACGTCAAAAATATCGTTTTTATCAGGTTTGTGAAGCTCAATCGACTTTTTTATAACCTCAATTTTTCTCTCCAATGCACCGCTTGTCAGCCCTGCACCTCTGCCGGTTACGTCCTCTGCTTTTCTGTCAAGCAAAACGCTTGCAACCGCCGAGCTTGTAGTCGTGTTTCCGATTCCCATTTCACCGGTCACAATGATTTTATAGCCTTTTTCGCTAAGTTCTTTTACGCAGTCAATTCCCACTTGCACCGCCTCTTTGGCTTGCTCATACGTCATTGCTTTTTCGTGTAACATATTTTTTGTGCCGTACGATATTTTTTTGTTTACCACGCCGTCAACGTCACGCGCCACTCCCACGTCAATCGGTACAACGTCCGCACCGATATTTCTTGCCATAGTACACACGCTTGTTGCACCCTTTGCGAAGTTTTCCGTCACAACCGCCGTAACTTCCTGCCCTGTCTGAGTTACTCCCTCGCACACAACGCCGTTATCTGCACACATGACAAGTACACATCTCTTTTTTATGTCTATGTTTTGTGTCCCTTGAATACCCGCAATATTTTTTATAATCTCCTCAAATACACCAAGGCTATGCAATGGTTTCGCTATTGAGTTCCATTTCTTTTCCGCATTTTCTATTGCTTGTTCATCTAATTTTCTGATTTTGTACATTTGTATTCCTCACAGCTTTTCATAAAGTTTTCGGCAAAATTTATATTTGCAAAAAAGTGCAAGTGCGGAAAACCTGCAAATAAGTTTTTATCAACATTCACACATTCCCACTGTCTGTCATTTTTCACAGCCGTAAAACCGTTTCCGTTACAGTCACTGTCAAAATAATGAAACTCTCTTGCACGGATTTTATCGCCTTTTTTGCATAAAATATTATCTCTGTTTGCCGTCATTTCCATATATCCGAAGCGTTGCAAACGGTCTGTTTTTCTGCACTTTCCTTTGATTATGCCGACCATACTGTGTTCGTTTTTATCGCTATCCTCCATAATCTCGTGAAGATACATAAACCCTCCGCATTCCGCAATACACGGTACACCGCTTTCAACACACTCTTTAACAGAATTTAGTGTCCCCGTATTTTTCTCAAGAATATCCGCATACAGTTCGGGATAACCGCCGCCCAAAATCAATCCGTCGCACTGCGGTACGCTCTCATTTTCAAGCGGACTGAACTTAATAATCTCCGCACCCATTTCACTGAGTAAATTGAGATTATCCTCATAATAAAAACAAAACGCTCTGTCATACGCAACCGCAATTTTTACGTTATATTTTTTTGTAATTTCTGGCGATGTAAATTTAGTGTCCCTATCGTTTTCTGATATTTCTAAAATCTTGTCTATGTCAATGTATTTTTCGGCGTAATCGGCAAGTAAATTCATCTTGTCCTTTATACCGTCAATTTCCCCTGCGGTGACCAGTCCCAAATGCCTGCTGCTTATCTGCACATCTTTGATGTTCGGCAAAAAGCCTAAAGGAGTTAAGCCGATTTTTCGACATTTCTCCGCCAAATTACCGTACAGTTTCTCGGGCAGATTATTAAAAATAACGCACTTAATATTATTTTTCCTAAACTCCTTAAACCCTTTCACCAAAGCCATTGCGGACAGGCTCATACCACGGCAGTTTACAACAAGAATAACATCTGTATCGGTAATCTCCGAAAGCTCGTGCGTACTTCCTTTTTCCGTAAAAGAAAAGCCGTCATAAAAGCCCATAACGCCCTCAATAACCGCAATATCACCGCTGTTTTTATTCAGCAAATAATTCACAGCATCATTGCTCATAAGGTATGTGTCAAGGTTGTATGCCGCCGTTCCGATAACCGTTTTGTGAAACATTGGGTCAATATAATCCGGACCGCATTTAAAAGACGAAACATTAATTTTTCTGTTTACAAGTGCTTGAAGCACCGCACAAGTCACAGTTGTTTTTCCGCAGCCGCTGTTTGTGCCGGCAATCATAATTCTTCTCATAATTTTTCACCGCAGATTATGAAAACGGGATTTTGTGCTGTCATCATATTGTATCCGCCGACCTTTCTTCCTCTTGACGCACAGATTTGCGTCACCGAATATTCATACCCGAGTTTTTCAAAACTTTCTTGTGCGAGCGATAAAGTTTCAAGAGTTATTGCGTTCACGACCACTTTTTTGCAATCGCACTTTTCTATTATTTCATACAAATTCCCCGATGAACCACCTATAAAAACCTTGTCCGCTTTCGGTAATCCGTCCATACCGTTCGGTGCGTCCGCACAAATTATTTCAATATTATCGGCATGAAATTTGAGTGCATTTTGTTTTATCAATTCAGCCGCCTCCGCTTTTTTTTCAATCGCATATACTTTGCCTTTTCCGCATAGCAGAGCCATTTCAACACTTACCGAGCCCGTTCCTGCACCTATATCGTAACATATATCGTCATATTTGATTTCAAGCTTTGATATGCTTACCGCTCTCACTTCGCTTTTTGTCATAGGTGCGTTGCCCGTCACGAATTCGCTGTCGTTAATTCCGATTTTTGTGCATTTGTCATATTCATTATTGATTATTACCGCCACACTGAGCGAAGCTAATTTAGTGTCCCTAAAACCTTTTGCTTTTCCATGAAGTATTTTTTCATTTTCATATGACAAATTTTCTCCGATATAAACTTCGGCATTTTTCAAAACCGTATCGGCACAACTTATCACAAGGATTTTCACCCAAAAGCACAAATGTTTTCTCATTCTCTCTGACTTCACTCACAATATTGCAATTTCTGCCGTGCATACTTACAATGTTCATGTCGTCATACGCCATACCGATTTTAGCACAAAAATACGATACGCAACTTATACCTGCAAAAATTTCGGCATTAGGAAATTCTTCTTTTAATTTTTTCGCACCGCTGAAAAATGACGTATCGCCCGAAAAAAGTATTACCGCATTTTCACACTTATTTTCTTCTAAAATCTTTTTAATTTTATCCGTTTCATACTCAAAAAAACTTTTTTCTCGTTGACATACGGCTCGGCAACACGTTTTGCACCGATTATAATATCAGCATTTTTTATTTTTCTTCTGCTATTTTGTCAAATATTTAGTGTCCCCCATTCCGACACCGACTATAAAAATGTTCATATTACAACCACTCCAAAATCATTTTTTCAACCTCCGAAACCGTCATTCCGCTTTCATCGGTCGGTCTTTTAATTATAATACACTCAACGCCGTTTTCCTTTGCCGCCTCTGTTTTTTCCGTAAAACCGCCGTTTTTTCCCGTACATTTTGTAACAAGATACTTAATGTCAAGCTCACGAATCAACGCACTGTTAAACGCTTTTGAAAACGGGCCTTGCATACAAATAATATTTTTCATCTTGAAACCTGCATTTTTACACAGCTCCAGCGATTCCTCCGACGGCAGTACGCGTGCAAACGCTCTGTCCGCAACAACCGAAAACTTTGCAATTTCCTTTGAACCCGTCGTTATAAGTATGTTTCCTGTTGTTTTTTCAAGGTATTCTGCGGCTGCTTTGATATTTTCAAAATACGTCCCGTCTGCCTGAACGTCCTCACGCACAACCCTTATATACTTCACTTCACACGCTTTTTTTATGTTTTCTGTCACAAATTCAGCGTAAGGATGAGTTGCGTCAATGACCAATCTAACACTGTTTTCGTCAAAAAAAATCAGCCATTTCTTCCGCCGTCATTCTTCCGACGCGCACATTTTTCATATCAAGCAATTCCGCACCGTATTCCGTCGCAACGCACACAACGTAACTGACTTTTTGCTCACTCAAAAAGTCGGCGATTTTATGTCCCTCGTCTGTACCGCCAAACAATACTACATCATACATTTTTATACCCTCTCGGTGTAACCATTTTTCCGCCGATATTTTTCGTCATAGAATTGCCGATAAACACAGTCGTAAACATATCCGCGCTGTAATTTCTAAGTTCGGCAAGGCTCATAATCGCATATTCCTCACCGTCACGACCGATATTTTTTTGCAACGGCACACACCGTATCACCGTTTTTGTGTTTCAGCATTATATCACACGCACGCATTAAATAATCGTGACGTTTTTTACTTGACGGATTGTACAGACATATCGCGAAATCAGCCGCCGACGCACATTCAAGACGTTTTTCGATTTTCTCCCAAGGGGTGAGCAAATCGCTAAGGCTTATAACCGCAAAATCGTGTCCCAACGGTGCTCCCACAAGTGCACCGCCGCTAAGCATCGCCGACACGCCTGCCACAACGCTCACTTCAACATTTTCATAGCCTGCTGCAATTTCATACACAAGTGACGCCATACCGTAAACGCCTGCATCACCGCTGCAAACAACTGCAACATTTCTGCCGTCAGCCGCCATTTCAACCGCTTTTCTGCAACGCTCCGCCTCCTGTTTCATCGCCGAAACGAAATATTCTTTTTCAGGAAACAGCTTTTTCACAAGCTCGGCATACACCGTATATCCGACAATCACATCGGCTTTTTCAAGCACATTTCTCGCCTTGAAAGTCATTCCGTCTGCATTTCCTGCGCCTATTCCAACAACATAAATTTTCATTCAAACTTAACCTTTCAAAAAATCAATTTCAGTATTTATTCTTCCGAGTGCCAAAGCCGTACCGTTTAAAGCCGTCTTTTTTTCTGTTATTTTCGCACCTACCGCGCAAACCGCTCTTTCGCACACATTGTCGACTCCGACAGTCTTTTTCACAAATTCGGACGTTGTAAATTCTCCTTCAACCGCCGACAAAGTTTTAGCCGAAAACGTCAAAAGCGGTATATCAAATTTTTCACAAAATTCAACAATACCCTTTTCATTTTTCTTTATATCCACCGTCGCAACTGCAAAAAGCGAATAAACCGATACGCCGTTCACTTTCAAAAACGCCAATATACTTTCTTCGACAGTTTCGCAACCTTTTCTGCAACCGATTCCGAGTACAACATTTTTCGGCATTAAATTAAGCGTAGTTCTAAACGGCTTTTTATCGTCATCACTTATGCAAATTCCGACTTCGTTGCTTTCTTCAAAACAATCGGGAACGTTTTTTAATTTGTAATCGGTATACAATCCGACCTTTTTGTCATTCAAAATCCGTGACGATATTTCTTTTATAAGTTTAGTGTCCCCGATATGCAAATTATTTCTTACCGCAAATGTGTCAACAGAGAATTTTTTGTTAATATCGGTTGCCGTAGTTATAACCGCCACTCCGCTTGTCAATGCGGCGATTTTCTCCGCCAAATCATTCGCACCGCCTATATGTCCGGACAAAATTGGTATCGCAAAATTGCCTTTTTCATCAACCACCACAACTGCCGGATCTTTGGCTTTATCCTTGACATACGGAGCTATCGAACGCACCGCAATTCCGCACGCGCCGACAAACACAATCGCATTATATTTCTTGAAAATATCTCTGACAAGTGACGAAAACATTATTAAATGTTTCCAAGCCGTCAGTCTTATATTTTTCAAAAACGTAGCCCTTTACGTCCATTTCACGCACGAGCATTTTTACGATTTTCGCACCGTTTTCCGTAAAAGCTATTGACGCAATTTTCATTCCGTCACGCCCTTTCTGAATTCGGTTGTAAATGTCTTATCGTAAAGTTTCGACAGTGAATAATCATCGCCGAGAAAATCACCGACTGTTATAAGCGCAGTCTTTTTTATACCGTTTTTCTCTGCTGTTTTATTTAGTGTGCCCACTGTACAATGCATAACTTTTTCGTCTTTCCAAGTAGCCTTGTAAACTATCGCCGCAGGTGTATTTTCACTGTATCCGCCTTTTACAAGTTCAGCCGACAATTCCTTTAATAAACCTGTTGATAAAAATATCACCATTGTCGCATTATGTGACGCGAGCAAATGTATTTTTTCTTTCGGAGGCACGGGAGTTCTGCCCTCCATACGCGTTATTATGACGGTTTGCGATACATCAGGCAACGTATATTCCGCCTTCAAAGCCGCTGCCGCACCGCAAAACGAGCTTACACCGGGGCAAACATCATATTCAATTCCAAGTTTATCAAGCCTGTCCATTTGTTCACGAATTGCACCGTAAACACACGGATCACCCGTATGCAAACGCACAATATTTTTAGTGTCCCCTTGTTTCATCACGTCAATAACTTCATCAAGATTCATTTTCGCACTGTTATAAATTTCAGCACTGTCTTTTGCATATTCCAAAAGTTCAGGATTAACAAGCGAACCGGCATAAATAATAATATCCGCATTTTCCAAAAGTTTTTTTCCGCGTATAGTTATAAGATCGGCTGCACCGCTGCCCGCTCCAACAAAATGTACCATTTTATATCCTTTCCAAAATACCGTCAACATCAGCAGTTTTTCCGATAATTCCCTGTTTATTCAAAAACATTATTGCACCGATATTGACATCACTTCTGTGCTTTAGGTATTTATCAATTCTTTTCATCAATATATCAATAGTTTTAGTGTCCCCAATGATTTCATAAGCCTCATCGGTCGTCACACAATCGAGAATATCCGCAAAATTATCCACACCGGCCAAAGCCGCACATAACGCAAGCGTTTCCATTCTGCCGTCCGCATATTTTGAATGAGTATTCATAATTCCGCTGCCAAGCTTAACAAGTTTACCCATATGCGAAATTATCAGTATATCCGAAAAACCCAAATCGGACGCATAATCTATCGCGTCACCAATATAATTACTGCACTGAACGGTATTTTTTATACCAAAAGTTTTTTTAGCAAAATCCTCGCCGTAATTGCCCGGCACAAGCACCGCAATACTGTCGCCGGCACTTTTTCTTGTATTAAGCTCAAGAAAAATCGTGTCCAAAAGTGCCTTTTCGCTCATAGGTTCAACAATTCCGCTTGTACCCAAAATCGAAATTCCACCCTCAATACCGAGTCTTGAATTAAACGTCTTTTTCGCGATTTCTTCGCCGTTCGGCACGGAAATAATCACATCAAAACCGCCGTCATAATCACCGCAAATCTCATTTATACTGTTTCTAATCATTTGACGCGGAACACTGTTTATCGCGGCATTTCCGACAGGTTGATCAAGTCCGTTACGAGTCACGCGACCTACGCCCACACCGCCGTCAATTTTTATACCGCCACTATTTTTTCTGACAGTCGCACAAACAAGTATACCGTTGGTTATGTCGGGATCGTCACCGCTGTACTTTTTAACTGTGCAAGTGACACTGTCACCGTCAATCTGCGTGTCGGTTATGTCAATACTTATGCTCTCACCTTTGGGAAGTGTAATTTGAGTTGTTATGACTATTTCGTCATTTAACACAGTCATAACCGCCGCTTTTGCCGCCGCCGCGGCACAGCTCCCAGTCGTGTAACCTTTCTTTAAAAAACCTGTTGCTTTTCATCTGTTTTTCTCCACAAAAAAATCATATACATTATTATATAATGTATATGATTTTCTGTCAATCCAAATTAGAGTTTCTTAACACCAAGTGTTACCTTTTCACCGTTGATGTTCCATTCTTTTGTGTTACCGTCGGCAGAATTTGTATCAACTTCATCTGCAAGAGTTTCGTCTTTGATAGTGCTTTCATTATCAGTGATAATCTTAGCAATCTTATCGTTACCCTCACAGCTTACTTTGATGTGGTCCATAACCTCAAAATCAGAATCTTTTCTCATTGTCTGAATTTTTGAAATCACTTCACGAACAAATCCTTCTTCGATAAGTTCTTCAGAAAGGTTTGTATCAAGCACAACAGTAATACCGTAATCGCTGTTTGATTCAAAGCCTTCCTTATGAGCCGATTCGATAAGCAAATCTTCTTCTGCAAGCGATTCTTCGTTTCCGTCAACAGTAATCTTTAGTGAGCCTGTTTCCTTAAGTTCAGCCATAGCCTTGCTACCGTCAATATTAGCAAGGATTTCTCTTACTGCGTTGATATTCTTACCGAAACGTCTGCCAAGCGTCTTTAACTGCGGCTTAAAGCTATATGCAGTAAATGCGGCAACATCATCTGTAAATTCAACCTTTTTAACGTTAAGTTCGTCCTCAATAATGTCAATATAGAAATCACTAAGTGCCTCCGGTGCTTTAACGTACATCATACCGATTGGCTGACGGTTCTTAATATTTGCAGTATTACGGCACGCACGACCAAGCACAACTATATCAAGAACTTCTTCCATATCATTTTCAAGTTCTTTATCAATAAGTTTTTCGTCATATTCAGGGAAGTCGCACAAGTGAATACTTTCCGGAGCGGACTTATCAATATTTCTTACAAGATTTTGATAAATATCCTCTGTCATAAACGGAATCATCGGTGCAGCTGCCTTACAAAGCGTTACAAGTGCGGTATAAAGAGTCATGTATGCGTTAATCTTATCCTGAGTCATTTCCTTAACCCAGAAACGTGCTCTCGAACGTCTTACATACCAGTTTGAAAGCTCGTCAACAAAGTTATCAAGCACTCTTGCCGTTTCTGTAATCTTGTAATTTGCAAGGTTATCGTCAACTGTCTTAACAAGTGTATTAAGCTTTGACAAAAGCCACTTATCCATTACCGAAAGTTTATCGTATTCAAGAGTATACTTTGTTGCATCAAACTCGTCGATATTCGCATACAATACGAAGAACGCATATGTGTTCCAAAGTGTCCCCATAAACTTACGTTGTCCTTCCGAAACCGCACCGTCATGGAAACGATTCGGCAGCCATGGAGCACTGTTTGAATAGAAGTACCAGCGAATTGCGTCCGCGCCGTGCTTTTCAAGTGCGTCAAACGGATCAACCGCATTGCCCTTAGACTTAGACATCTTCTGACCGTTTTCATCCTGAACGTGTCCCAAAACGATTACATTCTTGTACGGTGCTTTATTGAATAACAAAGTCGATTCCGCAAGAAGTGAATAGAACCAACCTCTTGTCTGGTCAACCGCCTCACTGATAAAGTCAGCAGGGAAGTTTTCTTCAAATATATCCTTATTTTCAAACGGATAGTGCCACTGTGCAAAAGGCATTGCACCCGAGTCAAACCAACAGTCGATAACTTCAGGAACTCTGTGCATTTCTTTACCGCATTCAGGACACTTAATAGTTACAGCGTCAATAAACGGTCTGTGAAGTTCGATTTCATCAGGACAGTTATCAGACATTGACTTAAGTTCTTCGATAGAACCGATCGCGTGTCTGTGACCGCATTCACATTCCCAAATATTAAGCGGAGTACCCCAATAACGGTTACGGCTTATACCCCAATCCTGTACGTTTTCAAGCCAAGCACCGAAACGTCCTTCACCGATTGTCTTAGGAATCCAATTAACTGTATTGTTATTTTTAATAAGGTCGTCCTTAACGTCTGTCATCTTGATAAACCAAGTATCACGTGCATAGTAGATAAGCGGTGTATCACATCTCCAACAGAACGGATAGCTGTGTTCAAACTTAGGTGCATTGAACAGCTGACCTCTTTCTTCAAGATTTACAAGAATTTCTTTATCAACATCTTTACAGAATGTACCTGCCCAAGGTGTTTCCTTAGTCATTTCACCCTTACCGTCAACAAGCTGTACGAAAGGCAAGTCGTACTTTCTGCCGACATTCGCGTCGTCCTCACCGAATGCAGGAGCGATATGAACGATACCTGTACCGTCTGTAAGAGTTACATAACTGTCGCAAGTTACATAATAAGCCTTTTTATCAGGTGTTACGAAATTGAATAGCGGCTCATATTCCTTGTATTCAAGGTCAGTACCGACATACTTTTCAACCACTTCATATTCTGTATCAGGGAAGTTAGCCTCAACAAGTGCCTCTGCCAAAATAAACTTCTCGTCACCTACTTTAATTTTTACATATGTTTCAACAGGATTTACACAAAGTGCAACGTTTGACGGAAGTGTCCAAGGAGTTGTTGTCCAAGCAAGGAAGTATGTGTTTTCCTCACCCTTTACGATAAACTTAGCAGTAGCACTGCGTTCTTTAACGTCCTTGTATCCCTGTGCGACTTCGTGTGAAGAAAGCGGAGTACCGCAACGCGGGCAATACGGAACGATTTTGTGACCTTTATACAAAAGTCCCTTTTCCCAAATTTGCTTTAATGCCCACCATTCAGACTCGATAAAGTTGTTGTCGTAAGTTACATAAGGGTCGTCCATATCAGCCCAAAAGCCGACTGTACCGGAGAAATCTTCCCACATACCTTTGTATTTCCATACACTTTCCTTACATTGCTTGATGAACGGTTCAAGACCGTATTCTTCGATTTGTTCCTTGCCGTCAAGACCAAGTTTCTTTTCAACTTCAAGTTCAACCGGAAGTCCGTGAGTATCCCAACCGGCTTTACGAAGTACCTTGTAGCCTTTCATTGTACGGTAACGCGGAATCATATCCTTGATAACACGTGTTAACACGTGACCGATATGTGGTTTTCCGTTTGCAGTCGGAGGTCCGTCATAGAAAGTATAAACCTCTCCCTCTTTTCTTTCATCAATACTCTTTTGGAAAATGTGATTTTCTTCCCAAAATTTTTCGGTTTTCTTTTCTCTTTCAACAAAATTCAGATTTGGTGAAACCTTGTCGTACATTATATTCATTCCTTTCAAATAAAAAAGCTTTCGTCCTGCATAACAAGACGAAAGCCAAATGCTTCGTTATACCACTCGTCATACTAACATATGCGTTTCCTTTTACGGAGAAAACCCGTCACAGTCTACTCGACAAAGCCTTTCGGTGTGAAACTCGGAAGTGATATTCAGCCATATTTACTCACCGCCATGCTCTCACCGTCCATAGCTCGCTCTGTGTTTTCAATATGACATACTGTCTTCGTCATCGTCTTTATTGCTTTTATTATATTACAAAATACTTTTTTTAGTCAACAGATTTTTATTGAAAAAATTTCCTGTCTGCCAATGATTTTTAGTCGATATTATCGACCATTTTCATAACATTTGCACAAAGTGACTTAATCTGCATT
>ENA-OPYX01001120-OPYX01001120.1-human-gut-metagenome-genome-assembly--contig:-NODE-1120-length-14897-cov-2.845091_pt1 | contig 14897 bp, 11 predicted proteins | sample MGYA00242639_ERZ504486 | MGnify/ENA primary metagenome ERZ504486 (study PRJEB26092, sample SAMD00036296) | human gut metagenome | host: Homo sapiens | study: EMG produced TPA metagenomics assembly of... | reverse complement strand
TCTTGAAGCGCTTCCAGAGCGTCGAGAAATGTTTACTTTTTCCATGCAGAACGCACGGATTCCCTCGGGACGGAGAACGAAGTCGGGAATCTTCATCAGATGGCTGACGAGGGCGGAACAGTCCCTTGCTGGCAAGGGAAATGGTCTTGTCGCGCAGGACCGAGGTGGAAATGTTGGTGTAGTCGCGCTGTGCACCGGAAATGCAGGCAACATCACCGTTCGGGCGGTCGATGGACGGGGAATAGACGAAGTCCACCGGCTCGGACGGGTGCTGCATCAGGTTGTAGACATGACAGAACGCACCATTTTCCGCCTGGGAGAAATAGTGCTGTAAGTATCCCTTTTGCTTGAGCTCCTTCCACGCCGCATTCAGCAGGTAGGCGCTGTCCGAGCAGGCATAGCCGAGACGGCGCTTGCTGAGCGCGAAATCCGGCAGGCCGACAAAGGACTTGATGACGGCAAACAGACCCTTCGCGTCGAGGGAAAGCGTTCTGTCGCGCAGAACTTCGTTGTAGATTGTGGTGTAGCCGGCTGCGGACATTGCTTTCCCTCCTTTCTGATGGTCAAATTTTTTGTGATTTGAACATTCTTTTTAAAGCGGATTTTCCGATCCGCTTTGTTGTCATGCCCTGATGTCGCAAAAAACAGCACACAGCTTGCTTTGGCTTTGCTGTGTGCTGTCTTTGTGAGGTTCTTTACTTGCTAACTAAGTGACATTGGGATGAGTGGCGGACTTCCTTTTTTGCTGACAATCTGAAATCGTTACGATACAGCTTTCGATTGTCAGCGCCTGCGAGGGGACATGATGCGTAGCAGACGACAGCCAAATTCTAATTTTATCATTAATGCAAAAATGAGAAAATTGATATTGACAGCGATGTAATTCAAGGATATACTATAATTGCATCATTCGATAAGATTTGATGAAATTGAAATTCAAATGAGGGCAGTGCATGAGAGCGTTCGACTTCAAAACAGAATACAACAAATTGCTGACGCCAGAGATCGTGGCCTACCTGACGCAGATTCACGAATACAAGGGGCAGCAAAATCTCTTTATCGAGGCTAAAGCGGATGCGTTGTCTGAACTTCTGGAAGTTGCGAAAATTCAGAGCACAGAGGCATCTAACCGCATCGAGGGAATTATCACCACGGATGACAGACTGAAGAAAATCGTGCGTGATAAAACAATGCCAAAAACTCGCAGTGAAAAAGAGATTGCTGGATACCGCGATGTGCTTGCAACGATCCATGAAAGCCACGATTTCATTCCTCCAAAGCCATCTATCATTTTGCAGCTTCACCGCGACTTATTTAAATTCAGCGGAAAAAACTATCGGGGGGAAACTACAAAAACTCCGACAATGTCATTGCAGAAGAGCTGGCGAATGGTGAGCGGATTACCCGCTTTCAACCGATCCCTGCATGGGAAACGCCGGAGGCCATCACCGCACTGTGCGACGCGTTTCAGACGGCCATGCAAGACACCGACCTTGACTCGTTGCTGTTGATTCCCACTTCATTCTGGATTTTCTCTGCATCCACCCCTTCAATGACGGGAATGGCCGCATGAGCAGGCTCCTGACGCTGCTGCTCCTGTACCGCTCCGGCTATATCGTTGGCAAATATATCAGTATTGAGAAATTGATTTCCGATACCAAGGAAACCTATTACGAGACTCTGCAAGCCAGCTCCTATAACTGGCATGAGGGAACCAACGACTATGCCCCCTTTGTCACCTATATGCTGGGTGTTCTGGTGGCGGCGTACCGGGATTTCGAGAGTCGGATCGAGCTGCTGACCACCAAGGGCCTGTCCAAGCCCGACCGTGTGCGGGAGATCATCAAGAACCACCTCGGCAAGATCACCAAGAGTGAAATCATGGCCAAATGCCCGGATATCAGCCAGATTACCGTCCAGCGCGCACTGGCGGATTTGATAAAGTCTGGAGAAATCTTGAAAATCGGCGGCGGACGCTACACTTCTTACACTTGGAACAGGGAGAGAGAATAAATGATTACAGGCGAACTGAAAAATAAAATCGACGGCCTTTGGGATGTTTTTGCAGCGGGCGGACTGGTGAATCCGCTGGATGTTATTGAGCAGATCACCTATCTGATGTTCATCCATGATCTGGATGACACCGACAATCTCCGGACCAAGGAAGCTGCCATGCTGGGGCTGCCGTATCAGAGCATTTTTGCGGATGAGGTGCAGGTCGGTGACCGTACCATCGACGGCCAGCAGCTTAAGTGGAGTGTATTCCACGATTTCCCCGCCGGAAAGATGTACAGCGTGATGCAGGAGTGGGTGTTTCCGTTCATCAAGAACCTCCACGGGGATAAGAACAGCGCCTATTCCAAGTACATGGACGATGCCATTTTCAAGCTGCCCACGCCGCTTCTGCTATCCAAAGTGGTGGACGCGCTGGACGAGATTTACCGCCTGATGAGCGAATCGCAGGCGGTGGATGTGCGGGGCGACACCTATGAATATCTGCTCAGCAAAATCAGCCAGTCCGGCCGTAACGGTCAGTTCCGTACCCCGCGCCATATTATCCGCATGATGGTGGAGCTGATGGACCCAAAAGCGGACGATGTGATCTGCGACCCGGCCTGCGGCACTTCCGGCTTCCTTGTTTCTGCGGGTGAATACCTGAAGGAGCACCGCAAAGAAGAAATCTTCTTCAACCGCCAGAAGAAGGATCACTATATGAACCACATGTTTTTCGGCTACGACATGGACAGAACCATGCTCCGCATCGGCGCGATGAACATGATGACCCACGGCATTGACAACCCCTTTATCGAATACCGGGACAGCCTTAGCGACCAAAACCCGGACAAGGAAAAGTATTCTCTGATTTTGGCCAACCCGCCGTTCAAGGGCAGTCTGGATGCCGACACCGTTTCGGCAGATCTGCTGAAAGTCTGCAAGACCAAGAAAACGGAACTGCTGTTTTTGGCTCTGTTCCTGCGGATGCTCCGCATCGGCGGACGCTGCGCCTGCATCGTCCCGGACGGCGTGCTATTCGGCTCTTCCACCGCACACAAAGCCATCCGCAAAGAGCTGGTGGACGGCAACCGGCTGGAGGCCGTGATCTCCATGCCCAGCGGCGTGTTCAAGCCATACGCCGGCGTGTCTACCGCGGTGCTCATCTTCACCAAGACCGGCCACGGTGGTACAGACAATGTGTGGTTCTATGATATGACCGCCGACGGCTTTTCGCTGGACGATAAGCGCAGCTCGGTGGCAGACAACGATATCCCTGATATCATTGCACGGTTCCGCAATCTGGATGCCGAAAAAGACCGCCAGCGCACGGAAAAATCCTTCTTCGTGCCCAAGGCGGAGATCGTGGAAAACGGCTATGACCTGTCCATCAATAAATACAAGAAAACCGAGTATAAGCCCGTGGAGTATCCGCCGACCAACGAGATTTTGGCCCAGCTGAGAGAGCTGGAAGTGGAGATTGGTGAGGAAATGAGCAAGCTGGAAGAGCTGCTTGGATTGTAATGGAGTGAAATATGGCGAAATATAAACTGGGTGATATAGCCCCCATTCAGCAAGGAAGTGTTCCAGAAAGCGAATCATATTGGCTGCTAAATCTAGATATGGTGGAAAGCAACACAGGGCATATCTATGAGCGTTTGTATGTTCCTTTCGATAAAATCGGAACCTCAACCATCGCATTTGATACTAATAATGTTCTCTATTCTAAATTGCGTCCATATCTAAACAAAGTTGTTATCCCTGATTGCCCTGGGTATGCAACTTCAGAAATGCTTCCACTGAAGCCTAATAAAAACTATATTACGAGAGAATATCTTACATATTTTCTACGGTCACCAAAATTTGTGGCATATATAAACGAAAAAACAAGCGGTGCCAAAATGCCACGGGCCAATAGTTCAGATTTAAAATCTGTAGAGATAGAATGCCCCACATTAGAAAATCAGCGACATATTACCAGCGAATTTGATAGAATAATCTCAATCGTTCGATTGCGTCAACAGCAGCTTCAAAAGCTGGATGAACTCGTCAAAGCCCGATTTGTCGAAATGTTTGGTGATCCCGTAAGAAATAGCATGGGGCTTCCGACTGAACCGATGACTACGGTTTGTGCGATAATAGACGGAGACCGTGGTAAGAACTATCCCAAGCAGGATGAGTTTTCAGACACGGGATACTGCCTGTTCTTAAATGCAAAAAACGTAACAGCGACGGGCTTTTCCTTCGAAAACCGCATGTTCATCACTAAAGAAAAAGATAACGCCCTTCACAATGGCAAACTGGAACGCGGCGATGTAGTGCTAACGACAAGAGGAACACTCGGAAATTTGGCGTTTTATGACGACAGTGTCCCGTTTGAAAATGTACGCATCAATTCCGGCATGGTTATTCTACGCATGAATAAAAGCGTAATGACAGAGGTCTTCTTTATGGAGCAATTTAAGCTACAGCTTCAATCCATAAAGGGGAAGATCGCCAGCGGCTCTGCACAGCCTCAGCTCCCAATATCTACCATGAACAAAATAAGGATATTGCTTGCGCCAATGGCATTGCAGGAGCAGTTTGCAGCCTTCGTCGAACAGACCGACAAATCAAAAGTTGCCGTACAGAAGGCATTGGACGAAGCACAACTGTTGTTTGACAGTTTGATGCAGAAATATTTTGGATAACGAGGAGAATACCATGGACGCTACATATTCACAGCCATTAATTGAAATGGGGGTATCGCTGACTCAACTCGCAATCAGAGGTACTGCAACAGCGGTAACGAATAAAATTAAGACGATTAAAGATGAGAAAAGCGCAGAAAAAATACGTAGCACTTATGACGAAATTGTAAATGAACTTTTGTCAGAGCGTGATGAAGCCGTCCGCATTGCTCAATCATATAAATCTGAACTTGAGCGCATTGTCATTAGTGATGAAGATATTGAGCACTTGCACAATACGGTTTCCAGGTTGTTGGATTTGATAAAGCAATTTTCCCCTGGAACGCCAGTTGAAAACTTGGAAGTATTTAAGGACTTGATTAGTGTCGACACTTTAAAAACTATGCAACTACTTGGTTTTAATTATAAAGCTGCCATTGGAGAGCCTTTAACCCAGCTTTGCGCTACCGCAATTACAAAAATTGGGAACAAGAGCAATGTTCACCCGAGCAAGACGTACAAAGGCAACAAATAATAGGTAGGTGATAAGTGTGACCAACTTTGACATTTTCACTTCTGACCCGCAATTTTCCTCCTTCGCCCCTGTTGCCGTCTCCGCTGAGCGCATTCTGCCCATCGACCCCTCCGCCTGCGTGCTGAACTGCCGCAGGGCGATGGAGTTTGCCGTGAAGTGGATGTATTCCGTGGACAAGGCGCTGGTCATGCCTTATCAGGACTCTCTGGTGAGCCTCATGAATACCGAGGACTTCCGGGACATCGTGGGCGCGGATATCTGGCGGCGGATGGATCTAATCCGCCGCATGGGCAACAACGCCGCCCACACCGGCAAGAAAATCACCGAAGAGCAGGCAGCGCTGTGTCTGGAAAATCTCTATATTCTTCTGGATTTTGTGGCGTACTGCTACGGCGAGAACTACACCGAAGGACATTTCGACCATGCGCTGCTGACGCAGAAAAGCGAAGTTTCCGCCGAGCCGGTGCAGGAAATGCCGGAGGTGGAGCTCGCCGCGCTGATGGCGGAAAACGCTGCGCTGAAGGAGGAACTCACCGCCCGTCGCGCCGAGCAGCAGCAGACCTATGTGCCAAAGCCCCTCGACCTGTCCGAATACAAGACCCGCAAGCTGTATATCGACACCATGCTCACAGATGCGGGCTGGACGGAGAGCAAGGACTGGCTGAACGAAGTCGAACTTCCCGGTATGCCAAACAAGTCCGAGGTCGGCTATGCAGACTATGTGCTCTACGGTGATGACGGCTGTCCGTTGGCAGTGGTGGAGGCCAAACGCACCTGCGTGGATGTGGCCAAGGGCCGCCAGCAGGCAAAGCTCTACGCCGACCTGTTGGAAAAGAAGTATCACCGCCGCCCGGTCATCTTCCTGACCAACGGCTTTGAGACCCGCGTCACGGACAATCTATACCCTGAGCGTAAATGTGCGGCCATTTACTCCAAACGTGATCTGGAGAAACTTTTCAATCTCCAGAGTATGCGGACGAGCCTGAAAAATGTCATGGTGGACCGCAAGATCGCCGGGCGCTACTATCAGGAGGGGGCCATCAAGGCTGCCTGCGACGCCTTTGCCCGGAACCGCCGCAAGGCGCTGCTGGTCATGGCCACCGGTTCCGGAAAAACGAGAACTGTCATCGCCCTATGCGATGTGCTGCTCCAACACGGCTGGGTGAAGAATATTCTCTTCCTTGCTGACCGCAACAGTCTGGTGACGCAGGCCAAGCGCAGCTTTGTGAATTTGCTGCCCGATCTCTCCGTTACCAATCTCTGTGAGGAGAAGGACAACTACACAGCCCACTGTGTGTTTTCCACCTATCAGACCATGTACAATGTTATTGACAGCGTGCAGGATGAAGAGGGTAAGCTTTTCACCTGCGGACATTTCGATTTGGTCATCTGTGACGAAGCTCACCGCTCCGTTTACAACAAGTACCGGGATATTTTCAACTACTTTGATGCCTCGCTGGTGGGACTGACGGCCACGCCCAAGGACGAGATCGACAAGAACACCTATGAGATATTTGAACTAGAAAACGGCGTACCCACCTATGGCTATGAACTGGCGCAGGCGGTGAAGGACGGGTATCTGGTGGATTTTCTATCGGTAGAGACGAAGCTGAAATTTATTGAACAGGGCATCGTTTACGATGAGCTTTCCGACGAGGACAAGCAGGCCTATGAGGACACCTTCGAAGATGAAAACGGAGAATTACCGGAGCGCATTGCGTCCTCGGCGCTGAACGAATGGATTTTCAATGAAGACACCATCCGACAGGTACTGAACACGCTGATGACCCACGGTCTGACCATCGACTACGGCAGTAAGCTGGGCAAACGATCATCTTTGCAAAAAATCACACCCATGCGGAGAAAATCCTCGCGGTTTTCAATAAAGAATACCCGCACCTTCCCGGCTTTGCCAAGGTCATTGATAACTATATGACTTACGCCCAGAGCGCGATTGACGAGTTCTCCGATCCGAAAAAGCTGCCGCAAATCGCCATTTCCGTGGATATGCTGGACACCGGCATCGACGTGCCGGAGGTGCTGAATCTGGTGTTCTTTAAAAAGGTCATGAGCAAAGCGAAGTTCTGGCAGATGATTGGGCGTGGCACCCGTCTGTGTCCGGGGCTGATGGATGGTAAGGATAAGGACAAGTTCTATATTTTTGACTTCTGCGGCAACTTTGAGTTCTTTCGCATGAACAAGGGCAGACCTACCGCCAATATGATCGCCCTGCAAGGCGCAATCTTCCATCTGAAGGCCCAAATTGCCTTCAAATTGCAGGACTTGGCGTATCAGACAACGGATCTGATTGCCTTCCGCAAGACGCTGGTGGAGGACATGGTGCGCAAGGTGCGGGAACTGAACAAAGAGAACTTTGCTGTCCGCCAGCATTTAAAATATGTAGAGCGGTATGCAGAACCGGACAGCTATAGCGCTCTGACCTATGAGGATACCTTGCTCATAGGGCAAGAGCTTGCGCCGCTTATTACACCGGAAGAGGACGATGCCAAAGCGCTGCGGTTCGACGCGCTGCTATACGGCATCGAGCTTGCGTACCTGGCGGGAAAGAAGTATGGCAAGGCGCGGAGCGATCTGTTTAAAAAGGTCTCTGCCGTTGCAGCTGTGGCAAATATTCCGGAGATCATGGTGCAGGCTGAGCTGATTGACAAGATTTTGCATACGGACTATGTGGAGACCGCCGGAATCAATGAATTTGAGTACATACGGGAGAATCTGCGCGACCTCATCAAGTATATTCCGGTCAGTAAAGTGCGCTATGATACGAATTTTGATGACGAAATTCTGTCTGTGGACTGGAAGGAATCTGAGCTGGAAAACGACGATCTGAAGAACTACAAGGCCAAGGCGGAATTCTACGTGCGTCAGCACATGAATGACGCCGTTATTGCCAAACTAAAGGGTAATGTCCCTTTGACTGTGGAAGATGTGCAGGCGCTGGAGAAAGCACTCTGGAGCGAGGTCGGTACGAAACAGGATTATGTAGCTGAGTACGGCCAGAAGCCGCTGGGCGAGTTCGTGCGAGAAATCGTCGGAGTTGACATGAACGCGGCAAAGGAGGCGTTTGCGCAGTATCTGAACGATGCCAGCTTGGACAGCAGGCAGATTTACTTCGTAAACCAGATTGTGGAGTACATTGTTCATAACGGCATGATGAAAGATATGTCCGTTTTGCAGGAAGCACCGTTTACCGACTACGGCAGCATCGTGGAAGTGTTCACAGACCTGTCCGTGTGGGCAGGCATCCGACAGGCGATTGAACGGGTCAATGCCAATGCGCTGGCGGCGTGAATGCGGTGGAAGATAGGGGGCCGAAAGAATGAATGCACAAGAACGAGAAGCGTTCTGGAAAACTTTATGCGCATTACCCGGACTTGACCTATCACAGGATGCAAAACAACTGATGGCAGCGATACGGTTTCCGAAACTTTTATTTCGCTATCGTCCTGTCAATCTTAATAGCTTGGAAGCACTTCGTACAAATAGGCTCTATTTTTCTTCGGCAAACTATTATGACGATCCCTTTGATACATTTTTACATATTGATATTGACTCTATTCACCAAGAACTTCTGACAGCATTTCAAACTCGTGAAAGCACAGAAGCAGTCACAGAAGGTGTCAAGGACATTCTTGGCGGCATGCTGACTGAAGAGCAGAAAGCCTTTTTTTACAGCTGACAATGTGACAAATGATGCTTTCAAATGGACTCGTCGAAAATTTTCTTAGTTCTGCGCTTGCATTGCGAGATGAGATAAAGAAAGACACTTGGCCTATTTGCTTTTCCGAGAATGGTTTTAATGAGGTTCTCTGGCTAAAATACGCAGACCAACACAGAGGCTTTGTTCAGATTTATGATCTTGAAAAGAAAGAAAACTATTTATGCGGGAAACAGGAAAAATGTCAAAACTGTGGAATCAAAAATTTCGGCACGCCGTTATATCCCATCTACTATTCGAACGCTCCGTATAATGCTACTAATTTCGCAAAACTTGTAATGCTGAACAAGATCGGCGAAATTTCTGATACGACAATTCCCAAATATCTGTATGATAGCGTGGGGAATGGTACATGGGAAAGAGAAAGAACAACGCTGATCAAGAGGAAATGCCATGAATACGATGAAGAATGGCGTATGATAACTGCTTGCCCAATGAAGCCGCCAGTTATGATGGAATGGATTCCAAGCGGAATTATCCTGGGTTTAAGAATGGGAGTAAAGGAAGAAAATCTTGTTGTCAGCATGGCAAGAGAAGCTGGAATCAAAGATATTTATAAATCGATCATTGATTCAAAAAACAGGCTAAATGCCGTACCAGTGACACTTAAGTAGTGCAAAGGCGCGTATAACAATTCCCCTTACTAACCTTATTGACACAGAGAAAATCGCCCGAATCCGTTGCGCTGCAATAGATTCGGGCGATTCGTTTCCATGATTCATCCCTCTCGGATACCTATGGTCGCCATTCTTATTTTCGTCATTATGTACTCCCCCCCTACCTCTTAGCCAAATCATCCATCGCTGCGCAGAACCGCTCCCACCGTGCCAATGTTATCTGTGACGGATCGACATTGTGGATGCCCACGATATCACCGCACTGCGGAACGATATAGCTGTTGCCCGCGGTCAGCAGACGAAGCCGCGCACGCATGGCGCCTTCTTCGCCGATGGCCTGCAGGTAATCTCCGTCGTCCAGAATACGGAAAAGCGGTGCGAACTTATGCTTTTGCAGGCGGAATCGTCCGGACTTTACGATGTTGTCTCAAAATGTATGCCCGCCCATAGTTTTAGGCTGTTTCTGAGAACCAAACGGGTTTCTATCTGTTCATGCCATTTATGCTCTGATGCTCCTTATTACAATGATACGGTCGATGGACCGTCCTGTCACCCACCCGAATTTCCGTGAAGACTGTCCGCCCAATTTCAACACCGGACAGCTTGACCATACAATAATTCTGCTTATGGACCATTCGCATACACAAATCGTCAAACTGTCCAGTATCAGCAAGTCCGCGCTCATCCACAAGAAAAAACGGAGAGGCACTTTGATTTACAAACGACAAAGGTCAACTATTATTATTGTCGATATTCTGCAACGTCAGCATTTATAAACATTGACCAGAATAACATTTGCTGTTAAATCGAGCGTGTGAGAAAAACTCTGTAAATAAGATTCTTCTATGATAATTAAGGGCGATGAGCTTATGGATTAGGCTTGTCGCTCTTGTCTTATATATAACAGTTGTATGCAGATATGTCAAGAGCAGGCGGTTTCCCGCCTGTCTTCTTAACCGGTCTTCCAATTATTCAGGTAAACGTCCTCGTACATATACACTACACCAATAATGATACCCCCGTGCCCGACAAATGATTCTTGCGAAACAACCAATTTGGTCATTTCCGTTGCATTGCGCTTGTTCCAGGGGGTGCACGATCTGCTGTAGATACCCTACATTATTTGTGTAGGGTGTGCGCTGAGAGACCTCTTTTGAAAGGCATATTTTATTCGTGAAATATACTATTTTGTCGTATTCATTTATTTTGGAGATTGATAATATTCAGAATTATGTTTCGGATAAAAACAGGTATCTACACAAATAATGTACCCTGACCTGAACGACTGAGCTGTATCCAAACCTAGTCACTGCCTAAAGATTACGAATATAATTTGTAATCGCGGTGTCCTCACGGCTGTGGCCGAGCGCGATGCTGATGATGCCGACCGCACGGCGGTCGAGCTGTTTCCCACGCTCACTGCCGCGGCAGATATAAATTTCAGAGCGGTATTTTCCGTCGGAACATCGTATCTTTTTGCGGTAATCCAGCTGTTCGATCGGCCGCGCGTACTGCCTGTAAATGCTGGTCGCGTAGTCCGCGCGATAGCCATGGACATCGCAATTTGAGCTGACATACTGCCACACTTTTTCGCTCGGCGGCGTGGCTTTCATGCGCCGAACGACCGCATCTATGTGCGGCCCGACGATGGGAGATAGGCGCGTTTTCCCGCCTTTGTCGCGGTGATGCAGGATGAAATAATCCTGTTCCGGGAAGGTTTTCAAACCCACAAGCAGTGCTTCCGCGAGCGCTTCATTACCTGCTTCCTGCGCTTCAGCGAATGCGGTTTCAGCCTTTACGCGGTCGTATAAATCACTGCCGGTCAACCGCTCCAATACATTGCGGCGGAATCCGCAGGCCTTGCAGAAATTGATGAGTTCTGCATTATTTACTTCCGAAAAATGCGTGTCGCGCTTCTTTGTTCCGCGGCTGCGCGTGATATTTTCCTTTAATCTTCTCGGCGGCTGAAAGCGATTTTCATCGTCCAATTTTATCTGGTACAGCTTATTCAAAGCAGCCTCTTCGGTTTGAACCGTCCATGCAGAAAGGCCTTTATCCACGCGGGTTTGCAGCCATTCCGGCACAAATTTTTCGGCTTTTTTCAGCGTTTTTACTTCGGGATGTTCCCTTTGCAGCCATTTGATAAAGTATTTTATGTGCTTAAAGTACGTCTGGTAGGTCGAAAAGCTGTAAATTTTTTCTTGCAAAATCCTCCGGATTTTTCGAGCTTATCAAGACGCTTGCTGTCACCAAACGCCTGCATTTTTTTGCAGTTTATCATACGCTTGTTGGTTGTAATGTACGGCCAGCTTTTCCGTCTTTTTTCTGTGTCCCATGGAGAAAGTTCCTCTTATTATCTCAAAATTGTTGTTAAACATTAGTCGCCTTCTGACTTTTCATCATCAGGCACGCACTCTTTTTTATCGCTCAACAGCGAGGTCTTATGCACGACCTTGGGCACTCTTAGCGTCTTATGCACGACGAGAAATTTTCTTTTTCCGGCACTTCCAAGCCGGCTCATTTTATTAGTATCGTAAGATAGAGTTGAGTCTCTAACTGCGCTTTTACGTTTTCCGGCAGCGCTAATCCGGCCCGTTTTATTAATTTTGGCTGTTCTTTTAGCAGCCGAGGTAGAGTCGGGATCTCTATCTCACCGGTACTTTTACGGCGTACCGGGCACGTTTTTACGTTGGTTTTCTCTCCTGCATTGTTGATGATTACTTTGTATTTTTCTACGATTCAGCAATAATTTTTCACAGATTTGGTTCGGATACTTCCTTCTTTTTAGACATCGAGAAACTTTTTATGGGACAATCTATATAAAAAGACCCCTGCCAGATCATACTCTGACAGAGGTCTTGAACTTCAATTTTAGATACAGTACTCCTGTAAAGAAGCAATAGAGACAATTCTCGTTAACCGAGATAAGAGAGACTTTATATATATATTATACAATATTTCCAATTGAAAGGCAAGTATTTCCCTCAAAGATAACCTGCGAAAATAGCAGGTTATCAGTTTACCCGTTCATAAAAACGGGTAAACTGATACTGCACTGCATTTGAATAATACTACTGCTCCTCAAACATTCCTCCAGCTGTTGCATACAACATCCCTGACGGTTGATTTATTGATAAAGATCCTGCAGTGTTACCAGCCGAACCTCTCCGCGTGCCTGCGCCTCGCGCAGTCCCGCCGTAAAGCCGCCCTTGGAAAAGATATAGTAATGATAGACCGTACCTTTTCCGAATACCGATGCGTACTCCCGGAGCAGGTCAAGCTCATCCATACCGATCTTCTCATTTCGGTCTTTGCAATCCTGCCGGAGTCGATCGCACTCATGTTGACCGGTACAAACCGATGCACTTGAACCAGTCTCCTGTATAGCGCTTGTTCAGCTTTCTCAGCTCTTCCTCACGGCAGCAGAACGGATTCACATTATCACCTCGCAAGTTACTTCTTTGCAGGTATCATAACGCAGAACAGCACAAGCCGAAACGCTTTTCCGATGCAAGAAAAAATCTCCCGCTGCCGAGCAGCGGGAGATTTCGTTTCTATTTTGGTGACTGCTGTCGATCCGAGGCGCTTTACAGCTCCTCCAGCTTTGCCAGACGGGAAAGCGCTTCTTCGGTAAGCTGTTCGCCCGGCTTGAGTTCTCCGGTCAGAATCGCTTCGCGCAGAATATGATAGGCTTTATCCAAAAAAGACTCCCTTTTCTTGAGTGCCTGTAAAGCCATTCTACTACTCCTTTGCTTAATTCAATGTATACATTGATACAGAATACACTTTGAATCGTCAAGTATAATATATGCCAAAATAGAAATGCATCGCAGTCTAACGTTATAGCGTTATGACGTTATGACATTATAACTTTGTAACTTTTCAACGTTATAACTGCATAAAATAAAAATCCTAAGACACCCGGAATAAAATGCTCCGGACATCTTAGGACTTTTCATTTTAAAATATCCTGTGTATCGCCCTATCAAAGCGGTTGATCGAGGAAATGCCGTTCGGCTGCGGGCAGCCGCAGATAAGAAAGAGACCGTTTGCGCAGCATGGATCAAGCGCCGCGCGTATATCCCATTTTTATTCTGAGAAGTGCAAAATCCGGCTTTCCTTGCTGCAATCCGACATCCATGTTATACTGTACAGGCTACCACCCCCATACAGGTAGAGGAAGGGGGTGTTCAGCATGGATTGGCTGATTTCCTTTATACTCTCTGTTGCGGCAAGCGTAGTAGCCTACTACATCTGCAAATGGATGGACAGAAAGTAAGCTGGTAGCCATCCTCAGGTTTGATCTGCCTGCTCCCAAAAGATAAGAAAAGCCCCGGAGTCGTGACCTCCGGGGCTTTTCGCTGTTCAGTATGGATATACTGATTTCCTTTTGCCTACCGATAGTATACCGCATATCAGGCGGCATTGCAAGTATATCCGGAAAACCCGGATTCATTCTAAAAAAACCCAACTCTTCCGAGTATTTTTCAACTTCACCTGATTAAGATTGACATTCCTTATTTTCCATGGTATTCTTAATTACAGGAAAAACAAAAGAGCCGACGCCGGCAAGCATCAGCTCTTTTATAAACGGTATCCCCCACTTGGTGTGTCACCACCAGCGGGCGGTAAGATCTCACTTACCCTGAGACCAGTAACGCGCCAAATGGCGCATACCGCTTACTGTATAATCATTATACATTTCAACAAGCGGTTATGTCAATAAGACGCGCGTTTTTCGACAAAAATCAATTTTCTGCTTTAACACGGCACATTTTACTTGTGCAACATTACGAATTTTCGATTTTTGATACGAATTTAGACATGGTTTTTCAATCGTCTGGTGTGAGAGCATCAGACGATTTTTTGTTTCTTCTGCAAAAATCGACCCATCGGAAAGGAGGGAAGCAATGTCCGCAGCCGGTTACACCACAATTTACAACGAAGTTCTGCGCGACAGAACGCTTTCCCTCGAGGCGAAGGGCTGTTTGCCGTCATCAAGTCTTTGTCGGCCTGCCGGATTCGCGCTCAGCAAGCGCCGTCTCGGCTATGCCTGCTCGGACAGCGCCTACCTGCTGAACGCGGCGTGGAAGGAGCTCAAGCAAAAGGGATATTTGCAGCACTATTTCTCCCAGGCGGAAAATGGTGCGTTCTGTCATGTCTACAACCTGATGCAGCACCCGTCCGAGCCGGTGGACTTCGTCTATTCCCCGTCCATCGATGTTTTTATATGCCTCATTCCAGTTCTCCACATAGGCGCGGGCCTTGTCCATCAATGGGTTTTTGCCGTTGTCGTTGGCAAAGGTGTAGTCATAGAGATAGCGGTCTTGCAAGCCCTGTGCCTTTCG
>ENA-OPYX01001119-OPYX01001119.1-human-gut-metagenome-genome-assembly--contig:-NODE-1119-length-14903-cov-3.962642_pt1 | contig 14903 bp, 16 predicted proteins | sample MGYA00242639_ERZ504486 | MGnify/ENA primary metagenome ERZ504486 (study PRJEB26092, sample SAMD00036296) | human gut metagenome | host: Homo sapiens | study: EMG produced TPA metagenomics assembly of... | reverse complement strand
ATGGAAGACTAAAACTGAAATTTACAGATCAATTATTAGATGAGGTGATCGCGGAATCATTACGGCATATCAGCAGGAAACATGAAGAGTATCATGATCGTTACAGAATGCGATGAATTGATACTTGCACGTATGGATGTGCGGCTGATCCTGCAAGTGTTGATCAATCTGGTCGATAATGCAATTAAATATACACCGAAAGGATCTACAATCCGCATTTGTGCCATGAATGAAAATGGAAAAGCAAAGATTCAAGTAGAAGATAACGGCCCTGGAATTTGTGATGAAATGAAGCCGCATATATTTGAAATGTTTTATACAGGGGAAAAATACGATCGCAGACAGCCATCGAAGTCTTGGTTTAGGTTTGGCACTTTGCCGTTCGATCATAGAGGTGCATAACGGGAAACTGGTGTTGGAGGACAATACACCACATGGTTGTATTTTTTCTTTCACACTGCCATTAAGTGAGGTTACATTAAATGAATAAAGCATTAATTTTAGTCGTGGAGGATGACCGGCCAATCCGTAATCTGATCGTGACAACATTAAAAACACATGATTATAAATATATTACAGCAGAGAATGGAAGTTCAGCTATTTTAGAGGCATCTTCTCATAAACCAGAGATCATTTTATTAGATCTTGGATTGCCTGATATGGAAGGTGTGGATGTGATCAAAAAAGTAAGAACATGGTCTAACGTACCAATTATCGTTATCAGTGCAAGAAGTGAAGATGTAGATAAAATAGAAGCACTGGATGCAGGAGCAGATGATTATATTACAAAACCATTTTCAGTTGATGAATTGCTTGCAAGGATCAGGGTTACACAGCGCCGATTAGCATTGATCCAGTCAGGCGAGGAACAAGAACAAGCAGTCTTTGTAAATGGAGAGTTAAAGATCGACTATACAGCAGGATCTACATATTTAAAAGATAAAGAACTGCATTTAACACCAATCGAATATAAATTATTATGTTTGCTGTCTCATAATGTTGGAAAAGTATTGACTCACACTTATATCACACAACAGATCTGGGGCAGTTCACTGGAAAATGATGTTGCATCACTTAGAGTGTTTATGGCAACATTACGGAAGAAATTACAGCCAGATAAAGATGGCATGCAGTATATACAGACACATATAGGTATTGGATATCGGATGCTTAAGATATAGTAAATAAAGAGTGTCTGCATCATTAAGTGATGCAGACACTCTTTTAGATACCAATATATGGAAAACACCCCAAAAGAGAGGCAAAAAAGAGATTAATTTATTACCTACTATTTAAAAATGTGTCTGAAGGAATTTTTACGCACAACCTCCGCATGCAGCACATGCAGAAGGAGTTGCAGCGCAGCCTCCCTGGGCGGTTTCTCTTAGTTCAGCTGGCAGTCGTTTACCAACGATATACATTGCGTTTAACATTTCGTCAAACGGGATGAGCTGATGGATTCCAGATAAAGAAATCTCAGCTGCGATGATTGCATTTGCAACACCTGCGGCATTACGGTTCTGGCATGGATATTCCACCAACCCGCCAACGGGGTCACAAACAAGACCTAACATATTCATTAAAACGGTAGAGGCAGCTCCAAGACATTGTTCTGGATCACCGCCAAGCAGTTCGACAATGGCAGAAGCAGCCATCGCAGAAGCAACACCGACTTCCGCCTGACATCCGCCGACAGCACCTGCAACCGTTGCATTTCTCATAGCAAGATATCCGATCGCACTGGCATTAAACAGTGCCTGAATGATCTGTTCATCATCTAATTTATGAACTTCCTGAAGCCCAAGTAAAAGTCCAGGAACGATTCCGGCAGACCCTGCGGTTGGGGATGCTACGATCAACCCCATGGATGCATTTGTCTCAAGAGTCGCCATCGCATAGATCATACTTTTTTCTAACAGATCACCACAGATTCCAATTCCAGAATGATACCGGGAAGCAATCTTCTTTGCCTCGCCACCGATCAGTCCACCCATGGAACGAACTGGTTCTTTGATCGGAGTAAAAGCAGCATTTTTTCATGATCTCAAGAACTCTTACCATTGCATCATGAACCGTATCAGCTTCTTTTTCCCCTTCTACAATCTCACGCTGTCTCATCACTTCGGAGATTGGAAGATCATGTTTTTTACATAAATCAAGCAATTCATTTGCGTTTTTAAAATCCATAATATTTCAGTCTCCTTTCTACAGCTGAATGATCATAACATCTGAGACATTTGGGCTTTTCCTAATCTCCTCTGCGATGTTTTCAGGAAGAAGACCATCGGATTCAACGATAGAATAAGCTGTATTTCCTTTAGATTCTCTGAAAAGACGCATAAAAGCGATATTAACATCCTGATCACTTAGACATTTTGTGATATAAGTAACAACGCCAGGTTTATCTTTCTGGATCACGATCAAGGTACTGTATTCCCCAGTAAAATCAACTTCTACATCATTGATACGGCAAATTCTGGCTTTCCCGCCGCCTAAAGATTCCCCACGGATCAAGATGTGATCTCCGTTTTCATTTGTCATTAAGATATCCACTGTATTTGGATGGACATCAGTTTCTATTTCATTTGGTACAAAAGAGAAATCAAGTCCAATGTCTTTTGCAATCTCGAAAGAATCACGGATTCTCATATCATCGGTTCCAAATCCCATGATTCCACCTAATAAGGCACGATCCGTTCCGTGTCCATGATAAGTTTTTAGCAAAAGATCCATAGAGTGTAAACTGAACTTTTTTCAGTGTACCATTTAACATTTTTCTTGCGAGAAATGCGATCCTTGCAGCTCCGGCTGTGTGGGAGCTTGAGGGACCAATCATATTTGGTCCCATAACATCAAATGCACTGATAAAAGACATAAATTAAGCCTCCACTGTATCTTTTTTTAAAATAAATTTCTTGTAAATAGAATCTACGACGATTCCAATCGCATTATCTCCGGAAATGTTACATGCAGTTCCGAAAGAATCCTGTGTTATATAAAGTGCGACCATTAAAGCACAGATCGGTCCGTTTGTATCTCCTGCTGTTGTACCAAATACCATGTAAAGGAAAGGCAATGCAGTCATGATAGATCCACCTGGAGCTCCAGGAGAAGCGACCATTGCAACACCAAGTGTCATAATAAATGGAATAACAGTTGCAAGGCTGATCGGTAACTGATTCATCAAACATACAGCAGTTGCACATGCTGTGATCGTGATCATAGAACCTGCCATGTGGATATTGGCACAAAGAGGCACTACAAAGTTACGGATCTGAGCACTGACACCGTCATTCTTTGCACATTCCAGATTGACAGGAATTGTAGCGGCAGAAGACTGAGTTCCTAAAGCTGTAGTATAACCAGGAACCTGATTTTTAATAAGAGAGAGTGGATTCTTTTTGCTGACAGAACCTGCAATTATAAACTGGATCGTGATACATACAAAGTGCATGATGATCACTACAAGGAATACTTTCCATAAGATTCCAAGGATTGCAAATGTTTTCCCTGATTTCGTCATATCAGTAAATGTACCACAGATATACAATGGCAATAAAGGAATGATCGTTTTGTGAAGGACTTTATCGATGATTGTTGAGAAATCGCTCATTCCGTTGTAAAGGCTGTTTCCAATCTCTTTACCTTTCATTGTGGATAAGCATAATCCTAAAATGAAAGCAAGAACAACAGCAGATAATGTATCAAACAGCGGTGTGATCGTCAGTGAAAAATAAGGTTTCAGTGACGCATCAGCAGTCGCAGCAATCTGATCTAATGCCCCAGAAGTCATAAAGTGTGGGAACAGGTTGGATGATACAAGGTAAGAAGCTGTACCAGCAAGTAAAGTTGAACCATAAGCAAGAGCAACGGTAATTAAAAGCAGCTGTCCAGCACCCTGTGACAGATCAGCGATTCCCATGGTTACATAAGCAAGGATCATCAGTGGAATGATGAATTTTAAGTAGGTACTGAAGAATCCAGACAGTGTTACAACAAAGCGGCAGAATCCAGTTGGAAGGAACTGTCCAAACAGGATACCAATAATGATGGCAATAATGAGTTTTGGTACCAGACCAAGTTTAAATTTTTTTCTTTTCCATTTTTAATTACTCCTCTAAAAGCATAATCACATATCATCGTAGTTTGTTTAATGTGCACAAAAAATGTTTGACGTCTTTATGTTTGTATTGTATCATCCACATATAGATGAATCAAATTCATAGATTTAATAATAACATTGAAAATTATTCATAATAGTACAAAGGAGAAAAAATGGAATTCCGTCAGATACAGACATTTATGCAGATAGCACAAGTGAAGAATTTCTCAAAAACCGCAGAATTACTAGGTTATTCGCAATCTGCCGTGACAGTACAGATCCGTCAGTTAGAGACAGAATTGGGAGTGCGGTTATTTGACCGTACAGGAAAAAAAGTGATACTCACACCGAAAGGAAAAGAATTTTTAATACATGCAAATAAGATCATTGATGAAATGCACAAGGCAAAAGATGCAATGAATGATACTGCAGAGTTAAAAAATCCATTGCATATCGGAACGATCGAATCACTCTGCACTGTCAAATTGCAGGAAATCGTACAGCGGTTTCGGGAAGAACATCCACAGGTTAGAATTCAGATCACGATCGGTTCTCCAGAACGCCTGATCCAGAAGATGGAACACAATGAACTCGATGTCATTTATATTCTGGATGCGCCAAGATGGAATAAAAACTGGGTGAAAGTCATGGAAAAAGCGGAGCCTGTGATCTTTGTGTCTGCACCAAATTATAAGTTAGCAGGGAAAAAGAATATAGAGGTTGAGGAAATCTTAAATGCACCGTTTTATCTAACAGAACGAAATGCAAACTACAGACAGGCATTAGAACAGGAATTAGCTCTGCATAAACAGACATTATCGCCAGTACTTGAATGCAGTGATACTGCATTTATCAAGAAGATGTTAAAGACAGGAAAAGGGCTTTCTTATCTCCCATTATTTGTTGTAGAAAAGGATATTGAAGAAGGGAAGATCGCAAAATTAGATGTGAAAGATATTGATATTACAATGTATCGACAAGTGTTTTATCATGCAAATAAATATATGACAAAAGAAATGGAGAAATTTGTGGAATATTGTCAGGGATAATGCGAAAAAATGGATAAAAATACATGAAAAAATATCTCTGAAACCGATCCCTCGATTGACGGTTATTTACATCCTAAGGTATAATAAAAAAGGGTGTAAATAAAGATCAAATAAGAACGAAAAACGGTTGGGGAACTGCTTTTTCGTGGAGGTTATTATGGGAGATAATCCACAAAATGAGAATCATAAATATTTAGGGAAATTTGCAATTTTATTTCTGATATCTGTGCTATTAATCGCCGTGTATACATTAATCTTACAGAAGAATTACAGCGAGAGTACATTAAAAGCAGAAGTACAAAGAGACAGTGATTGTTCAGATGCGATCCATAAAGTTATAACAGATAAATTGACCAAAGAAGATTTTGAGAATATAAACGCGAAATCTGATATGAAAACGGATCGGTATCAGAAATTACAAAAGAATCTGAATCAATTACGAAGTTTAAATTCTACAAGATATTTGTATACAGCAAAACGGAATAAAGATGGAAATCTGATCTATTTGGTAGATGGGCTTGATCTGGGCGCATCTGATTTCGCATACCCTGGGACATCCATTGAAAAAGAGATGATTCCATATATTAATCAGGCACTTTCAGGGAAAACGATATATTCCCAGAAGATCATAGATACAACATGGGGACATATTTTTACGGCATGTTATCCGATCAAAGATCCAGATGGGACAGAATATGTTATCGATCATTGATAATATTCTGGAACTGGCAAGGATTGAGAACAATCAGCGGCATCGATGGAAGTGGACTTGGTATGGGAATCGTGAAAAAACTGGTTGATATGATGAGTGGTTCGATCGCAGTAGATAGTAAGCTGGGCGAAGGAACGACATTTACCGTAAGGATTCCATGCAGAATTGCCCAGAAAGAAGAAGCAATGCCGAAACGAGCGGAAGAACAGATAGATAAGGAAAATCTTTGTGGGAAACGAATTTTATTAGCAGAAGATAATGAATTATACGCAGAGATTGCGATGGAACTTCTCAGCGAAGAAAGTCTTGAGATCGAGCATGCAGAAAATGGAGTGATCTGCGTTGAGATGTTAGAGAAAGCATCAAATGATTACTATGATATGATCTTGATGGATATCCAGATGCTGGTGATGAATGGGTATGATGCAACGAAACCAATTGATATGAATCGGTTGTTGCCGATTATTGGAAGATTATGAATGTGAGGTAAAATTTGTAGAAAAATAGTGTATAATAATAAGTGACATATAAAAGCTTAAAAATCGGAGGATTTAAAGTGCAGGAATATTTTATTAGAGAAATTAATATAGACAAATTATATCATTTGTCAAATATAAAAATAGAATTAAGTTCTGATAAACGGCAGAATCTTCTCCTGACAGGGAAGAATGGTTCAGGAAAAACTTCGTTGTTGCTGAAGATAGAAAAATTTTTGAAAGCGATTAATGATGAACAATTGAGTCAAATTTTTGAAGAATATCCTATGTGGATAAGAGAAGCTAAAAAACAAGCTTTGTCTGCATCTAGCGAGAATGAGAAATACAAAATAGATCAAGATGTTAAACTGTGGACAGGATATTTACAGAGATATAGTGATGGTGTTCAGGTAAACTTAAACCAGTATGATGGACTAGAGATGTTGTATGATCAAGGCAAATTTATAACAGCATATTTTCCATCTGAAAGAAAAGCACAATTTATGCGTCCTAATGGTGTAGAGAATATTACGCTAGAAAATACGTATGGCATTGATAAATCTGCAGGTAATATTTTGCTAAAATACATGGTCCATCTAAAAACCCAGCAGGCATACGCAAGAAATGAAGGCGATCAAACGACAGCAGATAAAATTCAGCAATGGTTTGACCGATTTGATTCAGCATTGCAGATTTTGTTAGATGAAGAATCAATCCATATAGAATATGATTACAAGAAATATGATTTTAAAATCCGGCAAAATGGACGAGAACCATTCAGTTTTAATGAATTATCAGATGGATATTCATCCGTGATCTATATAGTATCTGATCTGATTTTAAGAATGGATAAAAATTGGCTGTTAGAAGATAAAATCAGCGAATATGATTATCAGGGGATTGTACTGATTGATGAATTGGAAACACATTTGCATATTGAATTACAGAAAAAAATCTTTCCATTTTTAACAAAATTTTTCCCTAGAATTCAATTTATTGTGACAACACACTCCCCATATATTTTGAATTCAATCTCAAATGCAAAGGCATATGATCTTGAACGACAGGTAGAGTTAGATAATTTATCAGGATTTTCGTCTGATGATCTTGCAGAGGGATATTTTGAGGCAGATGCTTATTCAGATGAATTAAAAAACAGCCTGAATCGATATGAAGAACTTTGTCTTAGAAATGATTTGACAGAAGATGAGCGTGCCGAACGAGCGGAAATAAGAATAAAGTTTAAGAATATATCTACAGAACTTTCAGGGGTTGCCAAGGAAAGATTTGAGGATATTGAACGGAGAAGAAAAGCCAATGATTAAAATTGAAAGAAAGGAAACAGAGAAAACAAAACAGGCGATTGCAGATTTGCAAAAAGCCAGTGAAAATGAAAGTTCCTATAATATTGAAAGTGTAAATCAGGCATTAAAAGAAATATTTCATGGAAAATGTTATATTTGCGAAAATAAAGCAGTAACTTCTTATCAGATTGAACATCTGGTTCCACACCGTGGAGATAAAACTTTAAAATATGATTGGAAAAACTTATTTTGGAGCTGTGCACACTGTAATAATATCAAATCAGATAAGTATGAACCAATTCTAGATTGTACAAAAGAACCAGTAGAAAAAATGATAGCATTTCGTAAAAGGGGTTATTTTGGAACGGATGAAAAATTAGAATTTACATCCGTTGGGGAAGAACGAGAAGATGTAAAGAATACAATTGCTTTATTAGAAGCTGCATACTATGGAACAACACCTCAAAAGAAGATAGAAGCACAGATCATAAGAAAAACATTACGACAAAATCTTTCAAATTTTAAAGAGTATGTTAGAGAATACCAGGAGACAGAAGACAAGGAAGAGAAAGAAGATATAGGATATCTTCTGAAAAAAGAGCTTAGAGATAGTGCGGCGTTTGCTGCATTTAAAAGATGGCTGATTTGGGATAATGAAATGTTTTCTGAGATAGAACAATTTATTTCCGAAAATTGAGAGCAATTTAATTTTGGGGATATAATAAAGAAAGGCATACAAACATAATAATCAATGTTTGTGTGCCTTTCTTTGCATCTTAAATCTTCATCTGTCTTTCCAAGAATCTTATCACGCTGTTTTCCAAATGCCTTTGTGATGATACCAACAACAGTACCAGCCAAAACAGCAGCAATGATCGTACCGATACCAACACTTCCAAGGTTATGTAAAACAGCAAGACAAGTAACCGCTGATACAAGAACCATCGTACAGTCAAATCCAATAACATAGAAAAATGATTGTCAAATGCGAAAATATTATGGCTTAAAAAATTTTCAAAAAAATTAGCACTCACCTCTTGACAGTGCTAATAATAGGTGTTATAGTACAACTAGAGCAAGAGGGAAGGGCTTAAGAGAGAAGCCAAAGAACCGAAGGCTCCATAAGATACAACAAGTCATATTGAGAACTTCTCAATATGCTTCACATAAAAGGCAAGTGTCAGGAATTACCCTGACACGCCAAAACATTATTATAAAGAAAAAGGAGAGATGACTTATGATGATGATGCCTAGTATTTTTGGAGGAAACTTATTTAACGACGACTGGATGGATTTTTCTTTCCCAGATATTGATAAAGAACTGTATGGTAAACACGCAAAGAACTTAATGAAGACTGATGTGAAGGAAAAAGATGGAAACTACGAAGTAGCGATCGACCTTCCAGGATTTAAGAAAGATGAGATTACAGCTGAACTGAAAGACGGATATTTAACGATCAGTGCAGCAAAAGGATTAGATAAAGATGAGAAAGATAAAGAAGGTAAATATATCCGCCGTGAACGTTACGCAGGAAATATGAGCAGAAGCTTCTATGTTGGCAAAGATATCACAGAGAAAGATATCCACGGTAAATACGAGAATGGTATTCTGATGCTGGATATTCCGAAGAAAGCTCCGGAGAAGAAAGTAGAAGAAAAGAAATTCGTAACGATCGAAGGATAAAAGAACTTTCCCCGGGATGATCAGATTCCCGGGGAATCTTTCTATCTATTTGAGAATGAAAGGAAAAGAAGGTGAAACGAAATGGCAGCAAAACGTGATTTATATGAAGTTCTTGGAATCAGTAAAACTGCAGATGAAAAAACGATCAAGAAAGCATATCGGAAACTGGCAAAGAAATATCACCCAGATATGAATCCCGGAGATAAAACAGCAGAACAGAAATTCAAAGAAGCGACCGATGCTTATAATATATTAAGTGATCCAGAGAAGAGAAAATTATATGATCAATATGGTCATGCTGCCTTTGACGGAACTGGAGCAGAATCTGAGTTCTATAAGAATTACCAAAACTATGGTGGTGCTCATGGAGGATATCAGGAATTCCACTTTGAAGGTGGAGATGGCGATGATATCTTTGGTGACATCTTTGGAAGTATGTTCGGTGGCGGAAGAAACAACAAAGGATTCCATCGAAGCAGTTTCCATCAAGGAGGTTTTGGCTCTTCTGATGGATTTGGAGGTGGTGGATTCGGAAGTGGATCCTTCAGACAGAAAGGTTCCGACGCACACGCAGATATCTCTATTAGTTTTGATGAAGCGGTTACGGGCTGCGATAAAGTCATTCATCTGCAAGATCAAAATGGTGCGATGCAGTCATTACAGGTTCATATACCAGCCGGAATTGATACAGGAAAAAGTGTCCGTTTAAGAGGAAAAGGAAATCCAGGAATCGGAGGCAGTGAAGCAGGTGATTTATTCCTGAAAGTAACAGTCGGTGAAAAACAAGGATTTGAGCGAAAAGGAAATGATGTGTATACAACGATCAATGTTCCATTTAGCACAGCTGTTTGTGGAGGTGAAGCAGTGATCAAGACATTATATGGAAATGTTATCTGTAAGATCAAAGAAGGAACTCAGTCAGGATCTAAGATCAGACTACGTGGAAAAGGAATGCCGCTTATGAAGAATCCATCCCAGAAGGGAGATCAATACGCAGTTGTTCAGATTCAGGTTCCAAGAAATGTCTCTCAGCAGGCAAAAAACAAATTAAAAGAATTCGAAGCACTTTGTGGTCAAAGAGGAAATGCCTCTTATTAAACATGAAACTTCTTGATAATAGATAAAAAAGGTTGTTATTTGAAGACAAAAGCAGATAACAGCCTTTTTTGCCTTTATAAATTGTGTCAAATAAGGTACAATAAAACCATATATGAAAGAAGGTGGGACGGGATGGACGTATCAGAGAGAATGAAATATAAATTAGCAAATGCTATGAAAGAGTTGTTGGTGCATACGCCAGTAGATAAGATTACAGTGAAACAGATTGTAGATCAGTGCAATGTAACTCGTCCAACCTTTTACCGGCATTTTAAGGATAAATATGATCTGATCAACTGGTATTTTGATGTATTGGCTCAGATGTCGTTTAAACAGATGGGTATCAGTCTGACATTAAGAGAAGGGTTGCTCAAGAAATTTGAATTCATCAAAGGTGAAGGACAATTTTTCGCAGCAGCTTTTTCGATTGAGAGTCAGAACTGTCTGATGGAGTATGATTATCAGTGCATTTATCAATTCTATTGTGATATCATTCACAAACAGGGAGTTGATAAAATTCCAGAAGAATTAGAATTCTTATTGAGAATGTATTGCCGAGGTTCAATTGCCATGACTGTAGAATGGGCGACAACAGGAATGAAGATGTCGCCGGAACAGCTCGCAGATCAGCTGATCGATGCGATGCCTCCAAAGCTATATGATCTGTTCAAAGATATATAAAGATAACAAAATGTTACACTTTTGATGAAGTGTAACATTTTTTACATTTTGCCAAATGTGTAACTTGTATTTGTGAAAAAACAATTTTATACTGAAGATAGTTAAAAAAATGTCAATATAAAAGGAGTGTATAAAATGGTAAATCGTATCGTATTAAATGAAACATCTTATCACGGAGCAGGAGCAATTCAGGAGATCGCAACAGAAGTAACAAAACGTGGATTCAAAAAAGCATTTGTTTGTTCTGATCCAGATCTTGTAAAATTCGGAGTTACAAAGAAGGTAACAGATGTATTAGATAATGCAGGACTTGCATATGAAGTATATTCACAGATCAAACCAAATCCAACGATCGAAAACGTACAGACAGGAGTTGCAGCATTTAAGGCAGCAGGAGCTGATTACCTGATCGCTATTGGTGGTGGATCTTCTATGGATACAGCAAAAGCTGTTGGAATCATCATCAACAACCCAGAATTTGAAGATGTGAGAAGCTTAGAGGGAGTTGCAGATACTAAGAAACCTTGCGTACCAATTATCGCAGTTCCAACAACAGCCGGAACAGCTGCAGAAGTAACGATCAACTATGTTATCACAGACGTTGAAAAGAAACGTAAATTCGTATGCGTAGACCCTCATGATATTCCAGTGATCGCAGTGATCGACCCAGAGATGATGTCTTCTATGCCAAAAGGATTAACAGCAGCAACAGGTATGGATGCATTAACACATGCCATCGAAGGATACACAACAAAAGCAGCTTGGGAAATGACAGATATGTTCCATATCAAAGCCATTGAACTGATCTCTGACAGCTTAAGAGGAGCTGTTGAAAATACAACAGAAGGAAGAGAAGGAATGGCAATGGGACAGTACATTGCAGGAATGGGATTCTCAAATGTAGGACTTGGAATCGTACATTCTATGGCTCATGCATTAGGTGCAGTTTATGATACACCTCATGGAGTAGCGAATGCGATCTTACTTCCAACTGTTATGGAATACAATGCAGATGCAACAGGAGATAAATATAAATATATCGCAAAAGCAATGGGTGTAGAAGGTGTCGAAGATATGACACAAGAAGAATACAGAAAAGCAGCCGTTGATGCGGTTAAAAAATTATCAGCAGATGTCGGAATACCAGCAGATTTAAAAGAAATCGTGAAAGAAGAAGATATCCAGTTCTTAGCAGAATCCGCTTATGCAGATGCATGTGCACCTGGAAACCCTAAGGATGCAAGCGTTGAGGATATTATTGGATTATATAAATCTTTACTGTAATATTTAAAAATGTGATAAAGTATAAAAGCTCTTCGAGCAGGATTATCCTGCCACAGGTAGGAAGCGACGGACAAAAGCTTGTGATGGATGGTTTGACAATGAACATGAGAGTTGTAAAATTTCCATCGAAGAATAAAAACTATCGTGTTTGTGGGGGAACATGCAAATATTAAGAGAGTGAAAGAAAATTGTATGGAATATGTTGGTGCAGCATTTCCAGTAAAATATAATTAACGAAAAAAGAACTTTATCAAAAACAAAGTTCTTTTTTCGTTATAAGACTTTTATACAGTTTACACTTATAAGACTTTAAAATCCACCATATACAAGAGCCTGATATAAAACATAAAATTCTTTTTCTGTAAATTCATATTTTGCCAGTTCAGGGATATGTTCAATACAATTTTTCAAAAGATCAAAAAGATCAGGATCGATATTCAAATGAATATCAGACAATATTATCATAAAAATTCATTCGATATTTTCTCTGAAAGAGCAGGCAATTTCCATGAAATAAGAAATTCAGGATTCGGCTGTTTGTCATCTCAATTTCAAGCTCATTCAATATTTGTTTTAATGCAGAATAGAAATATTCATTGATATGAACGGAATCCAGTCCCGGCATCAGTTTGCGGACAAATAATAGATTTTCATCGGCAGACCGTAAAGTATAACTCTTCAAAGTAGTATCTTTTAAAACAGAAAAAGTATCCTGTTGTTTGATCAAAAGGTTCGGAATAATAGAAAATACCGTTGCTTTTTCATTTGATATTAAATCAATGATCGCACGCAGGATTAAAAATGAATGAAGAGGAATACAGTAAGAAACCAGCTTGGTTTTTGGGAAAAAGTAGCTGGAAATCTGGCTTTTTAGATCATCATCAGATAAGATCAGAACTCCCTGTCCACGATTGATCTTTAAGGCGAGCTGATATAAACGTGATAAATAAGAAGATTCCTTTTCATTAGATGTTTCAGGTATTGCAAACGAATATATCAGGCGGCGGTTATAATGAAGGTTAAAAATATTGCTGTAATTATTTATGATCATCTGATGGCGTGAGGCAATAATGATCGGGATATGAAAGTCATTCAATAGATTTTCACAATAATGCAGAAGAATCGATAAATATTTTTCGTGTGTTTTGGAAATTGTTAAATGATTTTCATTTGCCAGAGCCAGCAGTTTTTGAACGAGCGGAATCGTATAAGTTACTTCTGGTAGCGTCATTTTTTTTGATATTAAAACTGCCATTAAAAACAGAAGAAATATGCAGACATAAATTATCTGTCAAAGCAGGATCGACACAATAAACAGACTTTGTAAAAAGTTGGCGGATGCTTGATAGAAGCCAGTCTTCAGAATAAGAACCTGTAACATCTTTTAAGTCAGCTTCATTGCATAAGGTAAAATTACGTGTAAAGTAATCGGATAATTCATAATTAGACTCATTTTCTGCAGATGAATTGAATGAAAGTGTTGAAAAATCATTCGCAAAATTGTAAGGCTGTTGATAATTTAATGTGATCGTATCTGGAAAATGCTGCAATACATAGGAACTGGAAATTTTCTGGTCAACGTTACAAGATTCAGATAAAAATCCAGGTTCGAGATATAGGGTGTTTACTTCTCCTTTTGTATAAGATGAAAACAAACTTTTGCTGACGGCAAATAAAATTTCCTGTTCCATTTGGTGGCAGTTATGAATATTTGCAGAAAGTGTCCGTAAAAATTCAACAGAGATCGAAATATTTTTGCAAGGCGGATAGATTCCTGTTGAATCATGGACAGGGTCAATTGCAGAACTTCTATTTCAGACCTTTCATCAAGGGATGGAAAATTCAAGATCACAGGGCTAAGTGTCTGCAAAATGGAGGAATCAAATTTTTCGGATACAGTTAAAGCAATCAAAGGTATTTCTACTTTGTTTTCATAATAAGTTGCTAATAAATTTACAAAGGAAGAAAGTTCTTCTTGCTGAAAATGAGTAGAAGAAAGCACAATATTTAAAATGTAACAATGATCTAGGGTATCAAGTTTTTGGGTCAAATGATAGAAATCAGGAATGATTTCAGGAAATTCCAAAAAGCAGATATCGGATTTTTGAGGAATGAGATTCATCTGTTTTGCACGATCTAATATTTGCCTTAGAAAATATTTTTTACCAGTGCCAAAAGAACCTTTCAAAATGATGATTTTAAAAAAATTCTTTGGAAGGTATAAAACAGGAAGTGTCTGATTCATCAGATTATATAAAGAGCCACCTTTTTGACTACCGATGATCGAAAAAGATTTTGTGGCACTTTGCTGAGTCGGATTTGAGGGCTGACTGATATAGTCTTCGATTTTTGCATTCTTTAAAAGAACATCAGGAAAAGATGCAAATGGAAATTTATTATGAAGGACGTCTTTCGAGATATAACTCGTAGGGCGTCCGTTTTTTTTGATCAGTATTCCGGTACGGTGCAATTCAGTTTAAGGTAGGATCAGAACGGTGAAACCGTCAATCGGT
>ENA-OPYX01001118-OPYX01001118.1-human-gut-metagenome-genome-assembly--contig:-NODE-1118-length-14905-cov-4.620314_pt1 | contig 14905 bp, 18 predicted proteins | sample MGYA00242639_ERZ504486 | MGnify/ENA primary metagenome ERZ504486 (study PRJEB26092, sample SAMD00036296) | human gut metagenome | host: Homo sapiens | study: EMG produced TPA metagenomics assembly of... | reverse complement strand
GCTGCCTCCTGTTGTTCTTCTGGCGCCATCCTTTGCCAGCTCATCAGCTGCTGAAATGCCGATCTTTTCCTTCTTCCAATACTTCCTTTAACTCCGGCTGCAAACTCGAATTGATATGCTTTAGCCGTGCCACATTTGTCTCTGACAGACCAGCTGTCTTTGCCACCAATTTACGCAATACGCGAGCTGTTATATTTTCGTTTTCAAGTTTAATTCCAGTGATTCGCGAAAACTTAGCGCGTTCATTTTCCGACCCAACAGCCAGCTCCTGAAGCAGCTGCTCCAACTCAATCACTTCCTGCATCTTTACATATGCAGATTTTTCTCTTTGTGAGTTGGTCACGATCAAGTTGATTCTCGCAATCAAGTCATTGCCATCCTGCACATGACAAGGGAGCATTGCAAACTTTTCTTTTCCCTGATCAACCAGATATTTTGCCGCTGTCCAGCGGCGATGACCAGCGATGATTTCGTAGCGTTGTCCTGGTGCCTTCCGGCGCACAAGGAGCGGTTGCAGGATGCCTCCTGCAAGCTCGATTGCATCTGCCAACTCCTCAATTTCGGACATCGGATAAAAATTATAAGCAGATTCTTCTAAGTAACTATAGTTGATATACTGCACCTGATATCGCTGGTTTACAACTGGGGTTGTTTGTGTATTTTTATTCTTCATGCTTGCGAGTGCATCAGTTAACGAAGCCATATCCACATACCTCCTCTGTCAGATCTGCCATATCCGCAGTTACCCAATGGAACTTAGCTTTTTTCGCCATCGGTTTCTTGCGAAAGTTAGCGGCATCTACCATTGTGGAATATCTTACTAATGTCTCACACAATGGATAATTGTATGTCTGTACCAGTTTTGCCAAAAAATCTCTGGAAGCTCTGGACGTTGAAAACTCATTAATTACAACGTGTGCTGTTGATGGATCTGCCAGCTTTGACAATACGGTATCGATTCCTTCAATCGAGAAATTATCAAGCTTGATCGGAATCATAACCTGATCAGACGTCTGCAAAGCTGCTTTGGTCAGCTTTGAGAAAGCCGGTGCGCAATCCACTATACACCAATCATATTTCTCTTTGTACTGCTGGAGTACGCTTTCCATATTTTCTGGTTGCGGTGTCAATGATTCGCTATAAATGTTTCCTGGCAAAATATCTAATCTCTTATATGCGGTACGATACACGCAACGCTCCTGTCCATCTAATGCCTGTGCCAAACTTTTTTTCGTCAGATCGTAACGATCAAAGAATGATGACAAATTTCCCTGCGGATCACAGTCCACCATCAGCACACGATAGTTCATTACTGATAAGTTATATCCTACATTTGCTGCTAGCGTCGTTTTTCCCACGCCACCTTTATTGTTGTAAAATGCGATTGTTTTCATTTTCGTCTGCTCCTTTTATTTTTCAATTCATTTTACAGTTACTTGTTGATATCTTTCTTTTTTATTTCTATATAAGACCTATAATTGTCGCTTGCTTCTTTGCTTATATATAGCTTTGACATATCTAAGACCTCAATCTGAAGGTGATTCCTCACAAGATTCTGGAACCATGCAATTTCGTTCTTCGTTCCGATTACCCTTATTTTCAGCACTCAATCTGCTCCTCCTAACAAATCGTACAACTCGTGATCATAGGAAACATACTCTGGGTAACGAATTTTGACCGCTTCCCAGAAGAATGGTGCATACATACAGCAAAATAATTCTTCTACTGCATATTGCTTACATTCATACAGCTGCTTTTCTACGGACTCATTTTCATCTACGCTAGGTGTCCCGCCGCAAAAAAGATTGAATGCCATTCTGACTACTTTTTTGCTTCCACTTGTCTGCCAGCCTTCTTTCAGACATTCCGGCTTAATACAGTCTGTTTGCCAATCATAGATATTTTCAAAATTTCGTCTCGTATCACAGTTAATACCCAGGCAGTAAAAAAGTGCTTTATGATATTCATCTGGAGATTTATGGTATCTCTCTTTAAATTCCACTACCTTCCCACAAAAGAAACTATCGTGGGGGCTGCTAATAAAACAAATTTGGCTCTCATTATTCATCCGATTACTCTCCTGTTAATCTACGCTGTGCCTCATCAGCACTATAAGGTGTTCCGCCTCTTATGATTTCACGGTAAATTGTGGAAAAATGTACACCAATTTTTTCTGCAATTTCTGTTTTGGTACACCCTTCTTCAATCAGTCGCTGAATCTCTATTCTATCGGCATACTTTAGTCTTGTGTGCTTTGTCTTTTTCTCTTTATTTTCCATTCAGTCTCCATTCTTTCAGCAGTTGCAACTCACCCAAAAGTGGCAGCGCTGCCTGATTTTCTTTCGCATAAGAAGCGTATATTTCCTGTATCAATGACCAGCTTGTTTCCAACTGCTCCACAGTTTTAGCTGCTTCTTTTTCTTTCCTTTTTGCATATGCAGCTGAAATGTTTGCCTGATAAACAATTACTTTCTGGAACAAAGATGCTACAAAATCGAGCTTTTCTTTTTGCGCCAAATAGGAAAGAAAATTTTTTCCTTTGATGTTGTTTTAACCAGCCATCCAATGCACTATTTCCTGGTAACTCTTCTGCAAATGCCTGTATTACATCTGCTACTGGCATTCCTGCATTTGCTGTCATTCGGCACAATGTTTCATATTGCTTTTCTGTTAATTCTACCGTCACATGTCTAAGTACCATCTTTACGCACCTACATTCTTCTGTGCCTCATCGGCACTATAAGGCGTTCCACCTCGTTTTAACTCAACATAGATCGCTGCTCGTGTGACGCCAATCTCTTCTGCTATCTGCGATATTGGTAAATCAATTTTTACTAACTGTTCGATTTTCTGTCTTTCCTTCCAAGTGATTGTCTTCCCTTTTTTTCTCATTAGAATCAATCCTCCTTCCTTTTGGGGTAAAAGAAAAAGCGCTAAGGCTTTTTATCCTTAACGCTTTATATTTCTATAATTTCTATGAGAATGCGTCAGGATTTTTTCCTTTCGCATTCATTTTACAACTTACCTTTTTTTCGCATGTTTTTTCTTTTTTTGCAGATACTGTCCATAAGCTTTTATTTGGAATGAATTGAAATGCCATTTTTTCGGTAATCAATATCCAGATGAAAGTCTCACACAAATTTATAAGGAGATTTCTATTATGACAAATTGTACCTGTACCGTTACAGAATGTAAGCATAACGACGATCACTGCTGCTGCAAATCAGAAATTCTTGTTAATACAGACTCAAAGAATGACTGCTCATGCGGCTGCACATGCTGTGCAAGCTTTGACCAAAAAACTTCCGATTCTTTTAAAAACAGCACACAGACACCAAATCCTACTTTAAAAATTGGCTGCAATGCTGTTCAGTGTATCCACAATGAAAACCATTTATGTCAGGCAGAATCAGTGGCAATCAATGGAATGAATACACAATCAGGCAATCATACAGAATGTGCAACGTTTCAGGCCAGATAATTATAAAAGCACATGAAAAAGGCGCCTCGGCGCCTTTTATTATTTTCCACGAATTTTCTGGATTGCAGTCACAATCAATAGTACACAAAGATTTACAAGCACAATGCTTGCACCAGTCGGTGTGGAAAGTAAAAATGAAATCACTAGGCCAAGTAAGAAGTCTATTACTGCTGTGATTGCTGCTGCAATAATAACACCGCTAAAGCTTCTTTGAAGACGCATTGCTATAAGTGCCGGAAAAATAATAAGGCTTGAAATCAGCATTGCTCCCATCATTCGCATGCCAAGGGTGATCGTCACTGCTGTAAGAACAGACAAAAGTGCATTAAAACGGCCAACAGGAATGCCAGATGCCTTTGAAAAATTCTCATCAAATGTAATAGAAAAAATACGGCTGTAAAATAAAATAAACAGTGCCAAAACAATAATACATAAAACTATACTTATCATGACATCCTGCTCATTCATAACGAGAATACTTCCAAACATGTAGCTTGAAACATCTGTGTTGATACCAGTTGTCAAAGCTGTGACCGTGATGCCTATTGCAAGTGCTGATGAAGATACTACGGCAATGGCCGCATCATTTTTCATATGCGCGTTCTCACGAATCCTAAGCAGACAAAAGGAGGCAATAATAACAATCGGAATAGAAATCCAAAGCGGAGATACACCTAATGCAACTGCAACTGATAAAGCCCCAAATGACACATGGGACAGACCATCTCCAATCATAGAATAATGTTTAAGCACAAGGCATACACCAAGAAGCGCCGCACAAAGCGACACAAGCACACCTACTATCAGTGCTCTTTGAATAAATGGATATTGAAACATTGTAATAATCAGATTCATTTTTCTTCTTCCTCTCTGAAAGCCGTTCCAAGCATACGCTTTCCCTCTTCACTTGCACAGTACTCTCTGCGCGTTCCAAAAAAGTAGCCTTGCGGACCAATATGAAGAACTTTATCTGCATATGGAAGTGCTCCTGCAATATCATGTGTTACCATAACAATAGCCGTATGCTCTTTTTTGTTAAGCTTTTCCAAAATCTCATACAATTCACGCGTAACTGTTGGATCAAGTCCTGTGACTGGCTCATCTAAAATCAAAAGACTTTCCGTTGCACAAAGCGCTCTTGCAATCAGCACGCGCTGCTGCTGACCTCCTGATAATTCACCAAATGATCTTGATGCCAAATTTTCAAGTTCAAGATGACGCATCTGTCTTCTTGCCTTTTCCTTATCTTCTTTTGAATAGAAAAAGCGGCCTTTTCTTGTACTTAGACAGCCTGATAAAATCACCTCCCAGACAGTTGCCGGGAAATCTTTTTGTGAGCTTGTCTGCTGCGGCAGATATCCAATTACATGGTTTGAAATTTCCTTTCCATAATTTACCTGACCGCTTCCTTCCGGAATCAGACCTAGTAAACCTTTTATCAATGTGGATTTTCCAGAGCCATTTTCTCCTACCACACAAACATACTCACCTTCCTGAACCTGAAATGACAGATCTTTAATGACCTGCTGGTTTTCGTATCCAAATGATACTTTTTTACATTCAAACAGCATTTTACTGTAATCCTTTCTTTAAATTTTCTGCATTTGTCTCATCAACTCCACATAAGTCACACCTTCCTGCAGCTGCTTTGAAGTCACAGTATGGCATGAATGAAGTTCTAATATCTCAACGCCTGTTGCTTCCTGTATCATCTGAGCTGTCTTTGTATTTCCCATCTCAACATGATAAATTGCTTTTATATTTTCAGATTGTATCTCTTCTATTAAAGATGCTATGACTCTAGCTGACGGCTCCGTATCTCCGGCGCAACCAGCAAATGCAGCATCATAATCCAAACCAAATTCCTGTGTAAAATATAAAAATGGGAATCGATCAGCAAATAGAATTTTCTTCACACGTGCATTGTCTACAATTTCCTCTATTTCAGACTGCACATCTGCAATCTGTTCGCGATAAGCCGCTGCATTATCGCGAAACTGTTTCTCGTGCTCAGGATCTGCCTCACAAAAAAATTTTCCTCAATAGCTGATACAAGAAGCTGCGCATTTTCAAGTGAAGTCCATATATGCTCATCATATTCATCATGATGATGTTCATCTTCTTCATCATGATCATGCTCCTCTTCTTCGTTATGGTCTTCATCGTGGTCATGTGAATGACCTGTTGTTTTCATACTTTTTGTATGCGCCTCTTCGAGCAGATCTACTGTCTCTATTCCCTGAAAGGTGATTCCATGACTGCGCGGAACTGCTTCTAACACCTCTTCTACCCACGTTTCCATCTCACCGCCATTGTAAAGAAAAATATCAGCCGACTGAAGCGCAAGAAGATCCTGTGCTGTAGGTTCAAAACTGTGGCTGTCGCGTCCAGGCGGCAGTAGCAGTGTCACATCCAAATATTCACCTCCAATTGCTCTGGCAAAATCATAATAGGGAAATACCGTTGCGACAACTGAAATTTTGTGTGATGCTTCTGATGGATCAGACACATCTGCATTTATATCTTTTACTTTATTACAACCAGCAGCCATAGATACTGTCACAAGCAAAACAGCCAATATCCATTTGCATTTACCTGTTAATTTTCGCATTTGTTTTCCTTCCATATATACTTAATATACTTATCATCAGTATAATTCGATAATTCGATGATTAATAATTATTTAATTCCCCAAACACGCAGCAAGGCCGCCGCTTTTCACGGCAGCCTTGTATATGTTTCTTCATTTTTTTATGAATTGATACTTACGAATTGCTCCGTTGCTACGCAACTCTCGCAATTCTAAAAACATTCGGATTCGCTGATTTCCTTGAAAATCGCTGCATCCTCATGTTTTAACAGGTCTCAAGGTCACAAGCCTCTTCATGCAAGCATGATCAGCTTGTGACTTTTCGACCCTAGTATCACTCAGTTTATAAGCTTACGCTGCTGTAGTTTGGTGCCTCTTTGGTGATCTGAATATCATGCGGATGACTTTCCTTTAAGGAAGCGGCACTGATCTTAACGAACTTGCCAGTCTCCTGCAGTGTCTTGATATTCTTTGCACCACAGTAGCCCATACCGGAACGAATACCACCAACTAACTGGAAGATGGTATCTTCTACTGTTCCCTTGTATGCAACACGTCCTTCTACACCTTCCGGAACAAGCTTCTTTGCCTCTGTCTGGAAATAACGATCCTTAGAACCATTCTCCATAGCAGCAATGGAACCCATTCCACGGTAAACCTTATACTTTCTTCCCTGATACAGCTCAAACTCACCCGGTGCCTCATCACAGCCTGCAAACATACTTCCCATCATGCAGACACTTGCACCTGCAGCTAAAGCCTTTGTCATATCACCAGAATACTTGATACCGCCATCTGCGATAATCGGCACACCATATGGCTTTGCAGCCTCATAGCAGTCCATAACAGCAGAAACCTGCGGAACACCAATACCAGCAACCACACGTGTGGTACAAATAGAACCTGGTCCAATACCAATCTTAACAGCATCTGCTCCTGCCTCGATCAGTGCCTTTGTTGCCTCTCCTGTTGCTACGTTACCAACGATAACCTGTAGATCAGGATAAGCTGCCTTGATCTCCTTTAAGGTAGTGATGATGTTCTTAGAATGACCATGTGCAGAATCGATTACGATACAATCTACCTTTGCATTTACGAGAGCTGTTACGCGATCCATAACATTCTTTGTGATACCGACAGCTGCACCACACAGAAGACGTCCCTGCTCGTCCTTTGCAGACAGCGGATACTTGATCTGCTTCTCAATATCCTTAATGGTGATCAGACCCTTTAAGTTGAAATCATCATCAACGATTGGAAGCTTCTCTACTCTTGCCTTAGCCAAAATCTTCTTTGCTTCTGCAAGGGTAACACCCTCTTTTGCAGTTACAAGATTCTTGCTTGTCATGACTTCACGAATTTTACGGGAGAAATCCTCTTCGAACTTTAAATCACGGTTTGTGATAATGCCGACAAGCTTTCTGCCCTCAGTGATCGGCACACCTGAGATACGGAACTTTGCCATCAGTGCATTGGCATCCTCGAGAGTATGCTCCGGGGAAAGGTAGAACGGATCTGTAATAACGCCATACTCAGAACGCTTTACCTTATCAACTTCCTCAGCCTGTGCTTCAATAGACATGTTCTTGTGGATAATACCGATACCACCCTGACGCGCAATGGCAATTGCCATACGATGCTCTGTAACAGTGTCCATACCAGCACTCATCATCGGGATATTTAACTGAATCTTTTTTGTTAAATGCGTTGTTAAATCAATCATGTTAGGAGTTACCTCAGAATACTGAGGAACCAACAGGACATCATCAAACGTGATGCCATCACCAATAATCTGACTCATGTCTACTATACCTCTCTCTTTGTCTTTAAAATGTATTTAAGTTATTAGTTCTTTGCCGTGATATTCTGCTCAATAATCACCTTTCTCGGCGCGGCACTCTTCATGCATTTGAGAAGATTATCATTTGGCTCGATAACATATACGAACTTGCCATTCTCGTCAGAGTAAGCAATTCCGTAGGTGTTGGCATCAGCCTTTCCTGATGAAAAGTCTACTACCTTCACCTGATTGTTACCTTTGATGTAATCGAATTCATGGGACTTCATGGAAGCCATTTTTTCGATTTTCTGGATGTCCAGCTTCTTCATACGCTTGCGTGTGCGCTGTGAAAGAATACGGTCAATTGCCAGCTCATTTGTGACAAATACATATTCATACTCAACATGCAGACGCGCACTTCCAAAGTAAGCTGCTGCGGCAGCGGCTAACAGAGCGACAAATCCAAACGGACTAATCACACTAAAATAAAACCCAATCAGAAACAGCAAAACGATACCAATATAAAATGGAACCGTAAGCGGAGACTTCTTGCGCTTTACGAGCCACTCGGCATAAATATCATTATTCATACCTTCTCTCCTTTCATCCCGCCTTGTGGCATGGGAGATATTTAAATTATTATATATTACTTTGATGGATTTTAAAAGACCTTTTTTCAACTTTTGTTTTTTTAAGGAATTTTTGTAGAAAGATACCGAAGGAATGGGCGGAATCTGTCGATTTGCAGAGCAAAGCGCTGTTTTCGAAAACTATTGGGCGGATTGTTTTCCTCATGATTGGACGGTTCCTAAAAAGACAGGGAGTCCCCCGTGCAAGCACGGGTACTCCCTGTCTTTTTGTAACCTGGTATCCAGCTCTCCCACGCTGTCTCATGCGCAAAATCGCCCTATCGGGCTTACTCGCTGCTTCGCAGCTATTTTGCTTATGAGGCGGCGCTCCTTTCTAGCACAACCTTCAGAAAAAACATGCAAGCATGTTTTATTCTGAACGCGTGCTAGAATGAGCTGTTTTATCACATCATTCCACCCATGCCTGCGCCTGCTGGTGCTGCCGGGGTTTCTTCTTTAATGTTTGCTACTACAGACTCTGTTGTCAGTAAGGTAGAAGCTACGCTTGTTGCATTCTGCAGTGCGCTTCTTGTTACCTTTGCCGGATCAAGGATACCTGCCTCGATCATATCTACATAAGTCTCATTATAAGCATCATAACCTACGCCATCTTTTGCCTCACGGACATTGTTGATGATAACAGCGCCCTCAAGACCTGCGTTGCTTGCGATATGGAACAGTGGAGCCTCAAGTGCCTTCATGATGATCTTTGCACCTGTCTTCTCATCTCCCTCAAGGGAATCAACCAACTCGGCAACCTTCTTGGATGCCTCAATATATGCAGTACCGCCACCTGCAACGATACCCTCTTCTACAGCTGCTCTTGTTGCATTCAATGCATCTTCCATACGCAGCTTGCATTCCTTCATTTCTGTCTCAGTTGCTGCACCTACACGGATTACTGCTACTCCGCCTGCTAACTTTGCAAGACGCTCCTGCAGCTTTTCCTTGTCAAACTCTGATGTAGTCTCAGCGAGCTGACCCTTAATCTGACCAATTCTTGCCTCGATATCTGCCTTCTGTCCGCAGCCATCTACGATAACTGTGTTCTCTTTCTGAACCTTTACAGACTTTGCACGTCCAAGCATATCAATAGTGGTATCCTTTAACTCGTAGCCAAGATCAGAAGAAATTACAGTGCCGCCAGTCAGAATTGCGATATCCTGCAGCATTTCCTTTCTGCGATCACCATAACCCGGAGCCTTTACACCTACTACCTGGAAGGTTCCTCTTAACTTGTTTACAATAAGTGTGGTCAATGCCTCACCCTCGATATCCTCAGCGATGATTAACAGCTTTGCTCCTGCCTGAACGATCTGCTCCAGTAATGGAAGGATCTCCTGAATGTTGGAAATCTTCTTATCGGTAATCAGGATATATGGATTATCTAAAACTGCTTCCATCTTCTCCATATCAGTTGCCATGTATGCAGATACATATCCTCTGTCAAACTGCATACCTTCTACAAGATCCAGCTCTGTCTTCATGGTCTTGGACTCCTCGATAGTGATAACACCATCCTTAGAAACCTTCTCCATTGCATCTGCAACCATCTCACCTACAGACTCATCTGCTGCGGAAATTGCTGCTACCTTTGCCATCTGTGCTTTTCCTGAAATCGGCTGGCTCATTCTTGCGATCTCTTCTACTGCTACGTCAGATGCCTTCTTCATACCTTTTCTTAAAACGATCGGGTTTGCACCTGCTGCCAGATTCTTCATACCTTCATTGATCATTGCCTGAGCAAGTACGGTAGCTGTTGTGGTACCATCACCAGCAACATCATTTGTCTTTGTTGCAACTTCCTTAACAAGCTGTGCACCCATGTTCTCGAATGCGTCCTCAAGCTCAATCTCCTTTGCGATAGTAACACCATCGTTTGTGATTAACGGAGTACCGTAGGACTTATCCAGAACAACATTTCTTCCTTTCGGTCCGAGGGTTACTCTAACGGTATCTGCCAGTTTATTTACACCAGCCTCTAAGGCTGCTCTTGCTTCTGCGCCATATTTAATTTCCTTAGCCATGATTTTGTTCCTCCTGATACTATTTCAATTCTTTTCAATCCACACAATACAAGTTTTCAACTCGCATTAAATCAATCATCTTTGACCAAATTATTTTATTTAGGATCTGCCACAGATAATTACTCAACAATTGCAAGAATATCACTCTGCTTTACAATAATGTAGGTCTCATCCTCAAGCTTTACCTCTGTTCCGGCATACTTGGAGTAGATAACAGTCTGACCAACCTTTACCTGCATTGTTACTTCCTTGCCATCAACAACTCCGCCTGGACCAACTGCGATGATCTGTGCCTGCTGTGGCTTCTCTTTCTCAGAACCTGGAATAACAATACCAGACTTTGTAGTGGTTTCTGCTGCGACCTGCTTTAATACAACTCTGTCACCTAAAGGTACTAACTTCATAATGGAAACCTCCTTAATAATTAACACTATACTTTATTATAGTTTTTATTTTCTTATCTTATGTCTTATTGCTAGCACTCATTTCATCTGAGTGCTAATTATGACATTGTTTATAATAATGATTTTGGCAAAATATTGCAACCTTGTATATGGCTGTATATTAGTATTTATCTCTATTTTTCTCTTGTTTTCTTTGTTTTTCTATCGTTTTTCTATTATTTTCTTTTCTTATACAAAAATTACATTTTGTCTTTCCATTTTGTTCAAAATAGAGTATACTAGTCATGACATCCCGATGATACCAGACAATAAAGTTGTGAATCCTTAGTATCATTGGCAAAAATTTTGTGAAAGAAAGGAGTTTGCTATGGCTGATTTTATGAAGAAAGTGACCAAGCTGGCACTCAAGAGCGCTGCTGTATGTGCAGGAGTTGCAGCAAGTGCCGCTCTGCTGCATAAGTACGTGAAGATCCAGTCAAATTGCAGCGAAGATGATTTTGATGAAGACAGAAACGAGGATGACACCACGAAAAACGTGGATGAGGCTGCAAACACAGCATCTGAAGAAGAGTCTGATGCAATTTCTTCCGATGAGGCAACTGATTCCTCCAGCCGTCGATATATCAATATTCATGTAACTGGAAAAAACAGCGATGTAGACATCAATATTGATAAGGGACAGCTTTTAGACGACGCAGCAAAGCTTGTTGCTGATGCAGCTCACCTTACAAAAAATCTGCGTCCAGGTTCTCACAGTGACAAGAAGGCTGATGAAAACAAATGTGAAGAAACTAAAGAAGAACAAGCAAAGGACGATGATTCTAATTTCCATTTTAAACACATGAATGCTGACAGTGATATCGCAGATCTTGACATTGAAGATCTTAGTGTCGATATTGACGAAGATCTTAGTGAGGGTGTTTCTGATCTGTATGCAATGGACGGTGTTTCTGAGGAAGATACTGCTGTCGATACTAAACCACTTCACGAGGATGATGTTAATCCAGAAAAAGCAAAAGAAGAAGATTCTGTTAATTCTTCTATCCATCTTTAAAAATCAAAAAACGGCCGGTTTTCCCGGTCGATTTTTTTGTCAGTCTTTTTTCTTTTTGTCATCCATCTCCATGATTGTCCGTTTGTTTTAATCATTGCTCTCGGAATTGAATCCTTGGAGTTTTTCCAAGGTGCATCTTTAAATCGGTAATCAAACTTATCTGCAAACCAGTCAAGTTCTTCTGCAAGACGCTTCATATTGTCCAGATACAGCTTTCCTGTAATTTCTGTAAACTCGTCAAGCTCCTTCTGATTAAGGCATTTCGCACCTTCCTTTAACAGATCACCATAATGCTCAGTACAAAAGCCCTTTCCCTTTGCGTACAGCTCTCTAAATGCAGCGTCACTCTTCCAAGTTGCTACTACAGTATGCAGATAACGCTCGAAGGTGTTATTTATACGATCACAAATAAAACATGACTTATTTAACTCATCAATATAATCTGTTAACGGATTGCTTGTCTCCTTCTTAAAGAAGGATGCCTTTTTTGGCGGCATCTTCATGCGCTTTTCAATTTCTTTGTTTGTACGGTCGATGTGTGTCTTTAAGACTAATGCAAGACCAAGCTTATTATTCTGATCAAATACCATCTTCATGTGTGCCTTACAAAATCCCATTCGATCTGTCTCCATGCGGATATCATCCTCCATGTAGCTCGGACCCATTGTAAATTCGACTGCATTATTTTCAAGAATTGTCTTCATCGCGCATATAGGACACTCACTGTCCATTGCAAATGCATCGTTAATCGGAATCGTATACAGTTTTTCTTTCATGCCGTCTGCTCCTTATTTTGGCAACTTAAAGCTTGACTTTAATGAAACAATGCGGTTAAATACCGGCTTTCCTTCCTCGGAATCCTTGCAGTCTACGCAGAAAAAGCCATTGCGCACAAACTGGAAGCTGTCATAAGCCTTTGCATCCTTTAAAGATGGCTCCAGCACACAATCCTTTAATACGGTTAAAGAGTTCGGATTAAAGTTTAATGTGCCATCTTCATTGAGCTTACCTTTTTCCTCGTCTACTAAGTTCTCATACAGACGAACCTCAGTGTGGAATGCAGTCTTCGCTGCTACCCAATGAATAGTTCCCTTTACCTTTCTGCCATCCGGGCTGTTTCCGCCCTTTGATGCCGGATCGTAAGTTCCATGAACCTCAACTATATTGCCATTTTCGTCCTTAACACAGCCTGTACACTTTACAAAATAAGCATTCATCAGACGAACCTCATTGCCAGGGAACATACGGAAATACTTCTTTGGCGGCTCCTCCATGAAATCATCTGCCTCAATGTAAAGCTCTCTGCCAAACGGAATTGTTCTGCTTCCAAGCTCTGGGTTTTCAAGGTTATTGACAACATCAAGTTCTTCCATCTGATCCTCTGGGTAGTTATCAATGATTAACTTAATTGGATTCAGTACTGCCATAACTCTTGAACGCTTAAGCTTTAAGTCCTCACGGATACAATATTCAAGCATTGCATAATCAACAGAAGAATTTGCCTTTGCCACACCACAAAGATCAACAAACATGCGGATAGACTCTGGTGTAAATCCACGCCTTCTGAGTGCACTGATTGTAACAAGACGCGGATCATCCCATCCATCTACTATGCCGTCTTCTACGAGCTTTTTAATATAGCGCTTTCCAGTAACAACATTAGTCAGATACAGCTTTGCAAACTCTATCTGCTTTGGCGGCATAACAAACTCACACTCTTTTACAACCCAGTCATACAGCGGACGATGATCCTCAAACTCCAAAGTACAGATGGAATGAGTAATGTGCTCAAATTGCATCCTCGATTGGGTGAGCAAAATCGTACATCGGTAGATGCACCACTTATCTCCAGTATTATGATGAGTCAAATGAGCCACACGATAGATAACAGGATCTCTCATATTCATGTTCGGGGAAGCCATGTCAATCTTTGCACGAAGTACCTTCTCTCCGTCTGCATACTTGCCGTTTTTCATCTCCTCAAACAGCTGCAGATTTTCCTCTACGCTTCTGTTGCGGTATGGGCTCTCCTTACCTGGTTCAGTCAAGGTTCCTCTGTACTCGCGAATCTGCTCTGCTGTCAGATCACAAACAAATGCCTTTCCCTTCTTAATCAGGAATACGGCATACTCATACATCTGATCAAAATAATCTGATGCAAAAAACAGTCTGTCCTCAAAATCAGCACCAAGCCACTTTACATCCTCGGTGATAGACTTAACAAACTCAGTCTTTTCCTTTGTTGGATTTGTATCATCAAAACGCAGGTTGAACTTGCCATCATATTCCTTTGCCAGTCCACTGTTCAATAAAATAGACTTTGCATGTCCAATGTGCAGATAGCCATTTGGCTCCGGTGGAAATCTTGTCTGAACGTGGTCATAAGTTCCCTCCGCTAAATCCTTATCGATGATCATCTCTATAAAATTTTTTGAGACTGTCGTCTTTTCTTCTTTGTTTTCTTCCAGGACGATGTCTTTATTCTCCATAGTCTTCCTCCTTTAATTAAGCGCAATGCCCTTATCTACTAGGATATGTCAAAGGTCTTTAAATGTCAACCTTTTCTTTTTGATTTCAATGTATCAAAAAGGCCTCCTGATCTCTCAGAAAGCCTTGTCAAAAAGCTGATGACGGGACTCGGACCCGTGACCTCCTCATTACCAATGAGGTGCGCTACCACCTGTGCCACATCAGCTTATATTCTTTTGTCAATAAATCTTTGATCTCTCAAAAACTTATCGAAAGCTGATGACGGGACTCGGACCCGTTGTACCTCTCATTACCAATGAGGTGCGCTACCACCTGTGCCACATCAGCTTGTTTGCCGGACTTTATTTCGCTCGACACGCACTACTATACTACTTTCCGAATGTTTTTGTCAACTACCTTTTTAGTTTTTTATTTTTATTAAAAAGACACAATTTAGCTCTCCGACTATAC
>ENA-OPYX01001116-OPYX01001116.1-human-gut-metagenome-genome-assembly--contig:-NODE-1116-length-14919-cov-3.673472_pt1 | contig 14919 bp, 9 predicted proteins | sample MGYA00242639_ERZ504486 | MGnify/ENA primary metagenome ERZ504486 (study PRJEB26092, sample SAMD00036296) | human gut metagenome | host: Homo sapiens | study: EMG produced TPA metagenomics assembly of... | reverse complement strand
TTGCTTGAAGAACTGAAAGAGGACGGCATAAAAATTGCGGTATGCTCAAATAAACCGGATAATGTCGTGCATTTTGTTACTGATAATATTTTCGGTGAAAATTATTTTGACGAGGTGCATGGAGTTATTGACGGTATGCCGACAAAACCTAATCCTTTTACGGCGCTTGAAATAGCGGAAAAACTTGGTGTAAAGCCGTCAGAGTGTCTGTTCTTGGGTGACACCAATGTTGATATATTTACGGCAAAAAATGCCGAAATGACGTCGGTCGGAGTGCTTTGGGGATTCAGAACAAGAAATGAATTGGTACAAGCCGGTGCAGACTATATTGCGGAAAATCCGCATGTAATTTTACAACTTATCGGGAGGTAGAAGGAATGAGAAAAAGCGGTATTTAATGCACATATCATCGTTGCCGTCTGATTACGGTATCGGTACAATGGGCAAAGAGGCATATAAATTTGTAGATTTTTTAAAGAGTGCAAAACAAAAGTGCTGGCAGATTCTTCCGATTGGCCCGACAAGTTACGGCGATTCGCCGTATCAGTCGTTCTCAACGAATGCAGGCAATCCGTATTTTATAGATATGGATATTTTGCGCGAAGAAGGTCTTTTGAAAAAATCGGACTATTCAAAGCTTGATTGGGGCAAAGACAGAAAAAATGTTGACTACGAAACAATTTATGAAAATCGTTTTAAGGTTTTGAAAATTGCTTTTGAAGAATTTAAAAAAGGTGATTTGTCGGAATTTTACGACTTCTTGCAGAAAAACGAAAGATGGATTTCAAACTATGCGTTGTTTATGAGCATAAAGAATGAAATGACGGCAAGTCTTGGCTTGAATGGGAGGACGGACTAAGAAAACGTGATTCTCATTCGTTATGGGAATTTAAGTCGTCGCACGAAGATGACGTTATGTTTTGGGAGTTTGTGCAGTTTAAATTTTTTGAACAGTGGAACAAACTTAAAAAGTATGCCAATGACAACGGTGTGTCGATAATCGGCGATATTCCGATTTACGTTGCACTTGACAGTGCGGAAGTGTGGGTATATCCCGATTTATTTGAACTTGACGAAAATCTTGTGCCGAAAGCTGTTGCAGGTTGCCCGCCGGACGCATTTTCTCCGACAGGTCAGCTTTGGGGAAATCCGCTGTATAATTGGGACAGGCACAGAGAATGCGGCTTTAATTGGTGGATAGACAGAATAAAGAGTGCAACGTCATTGTATGATGTTGTTCGTATCGACCATTTCAGAGGATTTGAGGGGTATTATTCGATTCCTTACGGGGATAAAACCGCCGAAAACGGTCAGTGGCTGAAAGGTCCGGGAATTGAATTGTTCAATGCCGTTAAAAATGAATTGGGCGATTTGCCGATTATAGCGGAGGATTTGGGATTTTTGACTGAGGACGTGCATAAGCTGTTGAGGGATTCGGGTTTTCCGGGTATGAAAGTGCTTGAATTTGCATTTGATCCTCGTGAAGAAAGCAATTATTTGCCGTATACATATAATTCAAACAGTGTTGTCTATGTCGGAACGCACGATAATAATACGGTGCTTGGTTGGATTGATGAGCTTGACGAAGATACACTTGAATTTTGTAAAAAGTACATTGATTCTGAGGACGATATTGTTTGGAAACTCATTAAAACCGCTATGGCAAGTGTGAGTGATACGGCGATAATTCAAATGCAGGATTATCTTGAACTCGGCAGTGAGGCAAGAATGAATACACCGTCTGTACTCGGCGGCAACTGGCAGTGGAGAATGGGTAAGAATGATTTGACTGACAAACTCGCAAAGAAAATTGCTGATATAACCTGTACATACGGAAGATATGAAAGACAGTGATTTTATGCAGACGATTGAACAGGCGCTTTTAAAGTTGGAAAAGTCAAAGTTCAGAAGTAGTTTTAAGCTGAAAGAAAAGGATAGGGAGTATGTAAAAAATAAAGGTATGGACACTATACGTTCTCATGCCAGTGACTTTGTTCGTGACAGACTGGCACCGTCATTTATTGCGAATGACGGCAGTCAAACACCTATGCACGGACACCCTGTGTTCATCGCACAACACGCAACGGCGTGCTGTTGCCGCGGTTGTCTTAACAAGTGGTACAGAATACCGAAAAATGTTGAACTTACTCCTGTCCAACAAGAAAAGATAGTGAATTTACTTATGGCTTGGTTGAAAAACAGATGAAAAATACACCTATCATTCAATAGGTGTATTTTTGTATTATTATTGCAATACATTTGTAAGCGGTGTCATATCCTTGTCCCATGCAAATATTGAAACTGTTTATCGGAGGTGATACCTGCAAATGAAATTGTTTGTTCTGCTTTTGAATCAAGTGTGACAGTTTGAAGTTTAGCTGTTTTAAGAGTATCATTGTCGTTGTATACGCCGACTAAAACCTTTATAGTTAAGCTGTCTGAAGAATTGTTCTTAACTGTTACGTTCATACCGTTGTCATCAAAATTTTTGCTCAATTTTATTGTTTCTTCACCTGGAACAGAAAGACGGAAGTCTTTATAAACTGTAAAGCTGTTTGTTTTATTTGTGATTTGTGCCGTCATTGTAACGTCTGTCGCCTTTGATGAACCGTAGAATGTACCGTCATTGCCGATATCGGATATAAATAAACAAATGCTTTTTGTAGGTATTAAGTTGTTTTCGGCAGGACAAGTTCAGGATTACGGTCCACAAATGGCGGCGGCTACACTTGTATTGCTGCCGATAATCGTTGTATTCCTGTTCAGTAAGAGATTCTTTATTGAAAACGCTACATCTTCGGGAGTTAAAGGATAATTAAAGAGGTAGACTGAATAGGCAAGCCTATATTTTTCGGCTTGCCTATTGTTATACATTCAATTTATTGACATTAAATTATTGCTATTGAAATAACTTGGCCGTGTTGGTATAATTATTATATAAGGAGTGTGATTTTAAGTATGATAACTATGGAAGAATTACAAGGCTATCCGGTGGCTGATGATAAAGAAATTTGTGACGCACACAATAAGGCGGTTTCGCTTATTGAACATAATGTTGACGAGTTTTTTGACTGTTTTCCGGGTGCAAACAGTGAAAATAATTTTTACAGGCAAACAGAAAATACAGACTGGACAGAGGGGTTTTGGACCGGTGAATTGTGGCTTGCTTATGAGAGTAACAAAGACGATAAATTAAAGGAAGCGGCACTTTGTCAAGTGGACAACTTCCTTTACAGAATAGAACATCATATTAATACCGACCATCACGATATGGGCTTTTTGTACAGCCCGTCTTGCGTTGCGGCATATAAGCTTACAGGCAGTGAAGTGGGTAAACGTGCGGCACTTTTGGCGGCGGATAATTTGATGAAACGTTTTCACGAAAAAGGTCAGTTCTTTCAGGCGTGGGGCAAAATAGGCGATAAGGACAATTACAGGCTTATAATAGATTGCCTTATGAATATGCCGTTGCTTTTCTGGGCGAGCAAGGTGACAGGTGATAAAAAGTATGAAGAAAAAGCACAGGCACATATAAAAACAGCGATGGAAAATATCGTGCGTGACGATAATTCGACATATCATACATATTTCTTTGATATGGAAACAGGTAAACCTACAAAGGGTGTTACTTGTCAGGGTAATCGTGACGGCTCGGCTTGGGCGAGAGGTCAGGCTTGGGGAATATACGGCAGTGCGGTTGCGTATTCTAAAACAGGAAATAAAGAATATTTGGATATATTTAAACGTGTAACAAAATATTTTGTGGAACATTTGCCGAAGGATTTAGTGCCTTATTGGGACTTTGATTTTGATACCGGCAGTGATGAACCGCGTGATTCTTCAGCAGGTGTTATAGCGGTATGCGGTATGTTTGAAATGGCTAAATATCTTGATAAAGATGAGGCTGAATATTATACGCAGACGGCTAAAAGATTGCTTAAAGCAATTATTGATAATTGTGCCGTTAAAGACAGTAAAGAGTCTAACGGACTTTTACTTCACGGTACATACGCAAAGAAAACAGCGCATAATACATGTAATAACGGCGGTGTTGATGAGTGTAATACATGGGGAGATTATTTCTATATGGAGGCACTTACACGTCTGACAAGCGACTGGAAGCCGTATTGGTTTTAGTATATAGACAATAAAAAAATACCGTAGTCGTAAGACTGCGGTATTTTTGATATGTCGTAAAACTTATCTTTTTGAGGTTTGAAGACAGTGTCTTATATATTAAATTTGTTTGTAAAACGTATGATTTTGTAGATTTATTTGCATTTTTTATGTTATAACGTGTATTACATTGTGTAATGTTTATTATTGTATTGTGGCAAGGTTGTGGGAATATAAAATTATCAATATTAATTATTCGAGTAGGGGGTGCGGACATAGAAATATTCGTTATCCTTACGATGAGAACGTTCAACTTTGCCGTTATGTCTTGGTATATAAGGACGAATTAACTTATGTTCAATTCCATGCTTCTTTAATTGATTTTCAAACATTGTAGGTGTAGCTTTTCCCGGACATAACCGCTTTGTAAATTCTGCTCCATTGTCTGTCTGCACACATTCGACAGGGAATTTAAAAGCTTTTAACATATGCTCCAAAAATATAGCCGAAGAATAACTGCTGTGTTCCTCAAAAGCCTCCACATACCTGTAACGAGAATATTCATCAATAGCTGTATATTGATAAAATTTCATTCCCTTTACATCACCAACAAGACAGGAAGCCGGAACAAATTTTACATCTATTTGAACTCTTTGACCGGGGAATAGCATTTTCTCGTAAGATTTAGGAATATACTTTGGATTTTTGGGTTTAACAGCCATTTCTCCGTTTTTACGAAGAACACGATAAAGACCTGTTATTGAACGAGAATATTTGCGTTGTCTGAGCTTAACCCAAAATACAACCAATCCATCGTTGGGGTTACGGCGGCGCATATCGGATATGAGTTTTAACTCACTTTCAGTGTGTTGATTTGGGTGACTGTGCGGTTTGTGTGATTTATCCGCTAAGGAGTGTATTGTGCCGTCATAACGCTTTCTCCAGCGGTAAACATATTGTCGATTGGTTTTGTAGCGTATGGCAGCTTTAGTAACGCCATATTTTAAAGAATATTCAATTAATGCTTGTCTAAACTTCATATCTTGTGTTATAGTATTCATATACGGAAATCTCTCCTTTTGTAGTTTGGTGTGGTAACTTAACTATAACACATTTTTAGCGGTTTCCGTATTCTTTTTTTACCGACATATTTTTGTTCAAACTCGTTTTGAATAAAAATATGCCGGAATGTAACACATCTATTGTAAACCTACAAATTATGTAATCAATATTGTAATTATACCTTGATATAAGGGTTTGTGTAATGTACAATAATGTAATCATATAATAATTACATTATTGTTTTTGTTGAGACAGCAAAGTGTTATAGGACTTGTAAAACGGATATTGAGAAGGTATATGGGGTTGAAACAAGCACGAAAGAACAAAGAATAAAGACGAAAAAATACATGTTTATAGTATTTTTAATATGCTATAATTAAATTACAATAGTATGTATATGATTTATACACTTATAAAAGGTGCTATAGATTATATAATCGGACATATAATAAATAATTTTAAGGAAAGAGGTTGAAAGCTATGTTGAAAAAGAAATTGTCATGCATTTTAGCAGTAATTACAGCAACAAGTATATTCTCTACTGTTGGATTTGCACAGACGGAAGAAAAAAAGTTATTTGGGGACACATTTGAAAATGGATTAAATTCTGAAATCTGGAATATAATGCCGGATTCAGGACTTGGAGAAGTCAGAAGCGACCAGATAAAATATCTGAAGACGTCCGCCACAGAAAATGCGGAATTTACTTATGAATATTCCGCTGAAAAAGAAGATGTTTCATTTGACATATCTGTAAATGCGGCTGAATGGAAACAAGATGGTGAGGCTTTTGAAGTTTATGTAAGATATGTGGATGCAGCTAACTATTTCAAGTTAACATACACTCCGTCAAACGGTACATTTACGCTTTTAAAATGTGTAGGCGGTGTAGAAACACCAATCACAACAGCAGAAAAGCAGCTTGCGGCAGGTACGGATTATAAAATTTCGCTTCAGGCAAAACACGGCGTTGTTCGTTTTGAACTGGACGGAATTACTTTAATTCAGGACTATACGGGAATTGATAATTTCAATAAGGAAGCAGCGAGCAATTATGCTAAGTTTAAAACACTTAGTCAGGAGCTTAAAATCACCAATCTAAATATAAGAGAGGAAGATACGCTTCTGCATCAAAAGTTTGCGAATACAGGATGGATAATGACAGACAGTAATGGGAAAAACGACCCAAATGGCATCACTTTTACCGATGGTGCATATACCCCGCAGGATGATTCACTGCTCATCAGCGGTGCACAGACAGCACGGATACAACAAAACGAGTGGGAGTATTCCAATAAGGGTACAGACTTTGCAAGAACAGAAGCCATATTTGTTATGAGACTAGACAATGGTCCAGATGACACCGATGCAAGTGGTGGAAATATGGGATGGGAGAATTTGCATTTCAGAACATGTGTGAATGCTAATAACGCCGCAACGTATCTCGCAAAGATTTGGCGCGACGGATATGCGTTAGGCGACAATTATGGTGTAAATGGACACAATGAGGCGGTAAAGAAAGATGGCTATGGGCATAATTATGGCTTCAGACCGTATGCTAACGATGGAAAGTATCATACATATAGAGTGGTTACAGAACCCAATTCGGATTTTAGCAAGGTTACAATGACTTTGTACATAGACGGCGTTGAACATCTTAAATGGGAAGATGACGCGCCTGTTACATATAATCCCGAAGAGTGGCCAGATAGGATTCTTGCAGGAGGTTTTGAATTAGCAACAACACAATCGGTTACTAAGCTATCTCTTAAATCTTATGAATTAAGGGATATAACAGGCAGTGACAAGTCAATTTATACAGAGAGCTTTAACAGCACGGATAATTGGACAAATACAGAAATTGTAACAGTAGGTGAAAATGCTGATAAATACTATATAACAACCGAGAATGATAACGGTATGCTTGTTGTAAGCGATAAGAACTGGAAAAATATTGAGGCTGAAACAGATGTGAAGTTTGATTCAATGCCGTCAAATGCATCTCTTGAAAATTATGCAGGAATCATTGCAAGATATGTAAATGCGAATAACTACATAATGGGTGCATATTCGCCTCATGCATCAGAAGAAAACAAAGGAACCGTTTTTATTCAGTCAATGGTAAACGGAACAGCGAGTACTATTGCAAGCAAAGAAATTCCAGCTTTTGAGGCAGATACAATTCATAAAATCGGTATAAGTGTAAAGGATGGCTCGGCTATAATATTAGTTGACGGTAAAGCAGTTTTGAACGCACCTATCAGCACAAATGAAAATACACTTTACGGTTCGGTAGCTTTGAAGAGTAATAATCTTGCAACTAAGTTTGATAACGTTATTGTAACAGGAACACCGTATTATTTTGTTGAAGAATTTAATTACGCTTCAGATTGGTCAGCATATAAGGTGGGAGACAGTACATCGGGTGTTAAGAATGTCACACTGAATGATGACGGAACGATAACAACGGCTAATAATACAGAAATTTGTCTTTATGCGGATGAAAATTCAACAGCTTCATGGGATGATGTTGAAATGACTATAAAGATGAAAACAAATGCAACAGACTTATCAGGCATGTACATAAGAGGCGGTGTTGATGGAACCAATGCCAATTATTATATTGAAAACGGAGCAACTTCAACACTTGGTCTTAATGCAAAATGGGGTACAGTACTGACAAATACTCCGGGTACGGTTTCAGTTCCCAACGACAGTATGTTTGAAGTTAAATTAAGACTTACGGATGAAAAGACGGCTGACGGCAAGGATGCGGTAAGAATACGTTACACAGTAAACGGAGTGGAGCAAATTAACTATCTTGACGATGGTTCGGTTGCGCAGGGTGTAACTGAAAATGATCCAAATGTAAAGGCGCTTTTGGACCAATATCCGCTAACAGCGGCTTCGCACGGCAGAGGTTTCAGTATTGTTACCACTAATGACAGAATAAATGTAATTGATTCAATCACAATCAGAGACCCTGAGGCAGGGGATGTTATAGCAAATATATCAGCTCCGGAAACCTTTGCTGCCAATGAAGATATAACAGCAAAGCTAACTGTTGATAATAAGAGTTATGAAACGGTTGAAGCTATGTTCATCATTGCGCTTTATAATGGTGATGAAATTATTGACGCTACTGTTACATATCCTCAGACGGCAGCGGACAAAAAGTCAGAGTATACTATGAAAATCAATTCAGGTGCGGCAACTAAGATGAAAGTATTTGCGTGGGACGGCTGGGATACAATGATTCCTATTGCCCAATCCGTAGTCGCAAATTTGGCGGCACAGCAGACGGAATAATTGGGAGGAGGGACATAGATTATATGAAGAAAACAATCAAAATAGTAACAGCGGCGCTTGCGGCATGGATATTGTTTTGCGGTAGTGTTTTCGCTGAAGGTAACTTCACTTATCAGGGAGAAAATAATTTGTTTTCTGAGAGTTTTGATTCTCGAACGATTGCATCAAATTCAAATGGTGCAACCGTTGAGCAGATTGACGGAAGGGATGTACTTAAGCTTTCAGGGGAGAATGCACATCTATCAATGAAAGAAACAGATACCATTGAGTACGGCTTTTCTGCCGATATACGTATGTCAGATGCAAGCTCAGGCAGCTATGCCGGACTTTCAATAGGGGAGGACAATTCGGGTGCATATAGGCTGTTAATCTATCCGAAAGAAAAAAAGGCAAAGATTTTAAAGAATAATACCATCCTTGCAGAAAAAAAGGTAGATTTAGGCGATTGGAATAATGTTAAAATTGCAGTGAAGGATGGAATTATTCGCGCTATGATGAATAATGCGGTTGTTATGACTGTATATGATGCAACCCCACTTTCGGGTATGGGTTCAAGTGTGAATGCAAATGGGCTTACAGCTTATTTTGCAAGTGTTTCGCTTGAAACAGAGTCCTCGTATTATTATGAAAATTTTGAGAGCGGTGCTGTATATTCAGTAAATTCAGATGAAATCAGACCTACTGAAACAAAGGGTGATACGTCAGGTGAATGGGTTGTGCAGGTTGACGAGGGTAAAAACGTAATGACAACAAAGGGATATTCCGCATATTCAAAAATAGTGTATCCATTTGCAAAAAAAGAGCAGAGCAACAGCAGCGCAGTTGTTCTTAATATGAAGAACAGCGACTGGAATGCAGAAGACGGTAACGGTTTTTCCATATACAGTCGTTATCAGGCGGGAAATATGAGTTACAGGCTGCGTTTTTATGGCAACAGCGCGGTTATAGAAAAGGTTGCACCGTCAAATGTTGTAACGGCACTCGCAACAAGTGCTAAAATGAATATTTCTTCAAAAAATTATTATGAGGTCGCCTTTGAAACAATTAATGATGAAAAAGGCGAAGTTACACTGAATGCATATTTTGACGGAAAGCTTGTTGTGAGTGTAAAGGATGCAGACAAACCATATCTTCGCGGTGATTATGCTGTAGAATGTACGGGAGAGGTTCGTCCATACATAGATGAAATCAACTGCATTTCAATAACCGAGCCTATGTATAAGCTGTATGCCGAGGGCAGAAAGCAAAAGGCGGTAGATGTGTACTTTAATGATGACAGGGTTGATACAACTGTTATTATGGAAGGAACACAAGCACTTATGGATGCGGCAAAAGTAGCAGAGCTTGCAGAAGTTACCGTTACTTCCAATACAGAAAGCGGGCTTGTTGCGGAAAAATACGGAATGAAAATTGAAATTCCTGCAAATTCCTCTGTTTATACCGTAAACGGCAATGAAGTGGATATGCAAGCAACGGCACAGGTTATAAACGGAGTCTTATACGTTCCGGTAAGAGCCGTATTGGAGCCTTTTGGCGCAACGGTCTCATATGATGATGAAGAAAAGAAACTCAATATTACATATGATTCTACGCTGTTGGTAAATAGTACAATTTACACAAAAGATAATGTAATTCTTGCCTTGGAACCTGATGCAAAGGCTATCAGATTTATGAAAATTTTAGGCTCTGAGGTAAGCATTTTGGGTGATGAAAATCCAATTTGGACTTGCTACTATGTAGACAATAATGTAAGGGCTTCAAACGCAACAAATTGGGTGGACACCTCACAAGCATCATTTCCGATCAGCTACGGTCAGCGATGGGATATGGGAAATTGTACAGCAACCAGCTTACAGGCAGAGGTTACAGGTACTTCGTATGACGAAAATACGGGTAAGCTTACCATCGATTATTCACATAAAGATTCTGATGTAACTATGTATTTTACACTTTCCGGTCAGAATGTGTATATTGATTCAACGGTTAAAAATAAATCAGAATATCCACTCCAGTTTATTGAATCGCCGACGGGGTGGAGGGTTAATTATTCTAAAAATAACACCGTTATTGTAGACCAGATAGGATACGCCATAGAATATGAGAATGTAAATTTTCAGCAGTATACCGAAGGATATATGTTTAACGGCTTTATCGTAAACGGTGATAACCCGTTCTTTGTTCACTATGTGGAGCCAGAGTATGGCAAGAGTGACAAAAAAATCCGTGCAACGCAGTCAGAAATGAAAGGACCGCAGGAAAATAAAGGCTTTTTCACCACCAAAAAAAGGCACCGTTGTTTGGGCGGAACAGGGTGAGTCAAGAGATGCTATGAAGGTATCAATAGGCGTATATGACACACTTAAAGATGCAGCGGTTGAATGGTGTGAATCTAACTATCCTCAAATGCGTACTCTTGATGAAAAGGCGCAGGAGAGTATCAGAGATAAGATGCCGCACTCTTATCAGCTGTTTTCAACATTTGTGAAATTCAAAGATATGAAGAAGTTTGCTGATGCACTTCCGGGAATGCCTATGCATCATATCGGAAACAAGACAATGCATAAGCGAACCGATAAGAATGGAAATGAAGTCGGGGATTATTTCGATCCATTCCCGAATTATTTCCCACCGAGTGAGATTTATGGAACAGAGGAAGAACTCGCCGATGCCATTGGGCATATAACAAATGATTTAGGTCAGATGTTCCTGCCGCGACAGAGTATATATTACTATACAGAGGGCAGTGACTTTGCAAAGGATATCGGAGTTGAAGATGAAACGTCTTTAGCTATGGTAAGAATTGATGGAAAGCCACAGCAAGGTATTTGGATTGAACCGGGTTATCTTGCTTCGCCGTCTTCAAAGAAGGCGCAAGAACAGTATCATAAGTATTTTGATAAGTGGACCGGTATGGGCGCTAATACATTCTTTACAAACGTAATCGGCGCAATAACAAGCTATACTCACAGGTATGATTTCCATCCCGATGCAGAATCGCCAGATGATATGTATGATGCTATAGCAAAACAATTTAAGTGGTATTCGGATAGAAATCCGGTATTTACAGAAGTTGGTTCGGCAATTCGAGTACCATACACTGCGGGATTTATGTATAATGCACGTTGGGGACTGGATAACAAGACACTTATGGATGGATATATGAATGGGCGCGGAAATATAGTACGTACGCGCGAAGACATATTCCCATTATTCTTTTCAAAATATGTTCAGCAGTATCCTCACAATCTCTCTACAAGCGAGGGACAGACATCAAATAAGTCGCTTTCATATTCATTGTTATATAATATTCATCTGAAAAATGGTATTGAGTCGGAGAGTAACCCAAGCGACAGTAAATGGAGAGCGTTTAGGAATGTCGCTATGATGGCAGATGTTGTTCAACCATATCTGTATGGAAAAGAGCTTATGAGTGAGATAGAGTATGACGAATCTACGGGCATAGAGCGTGCAAATTATGAGGGTAGTATAGTCACCGCTAATCTTACAGAAACACCTTATAGAAATAAGAATGATGTTATAGCGAAATACGGATTTGACTTTAAATCGGCAGACGGCAAGGTATACGGCGGAATTTATGACGAGTATAACGGTCATGCATTTGATGATGCGAAAACAATAATGACGCGGAAAACCGATACAGGCGCAGAGATTTATGCGCTTACAACAGCAGAGGCATTTGAGATTTGCGTCCCGACAGATATTGATAATCCAAAGTTGACAGCACATTATCCGGATGGAACAAATAAAGAGCTTTCTTATAGAAAGACAGCGAACGGAATTGTGTTTACATATCCGTACTTTGATGTAAATAATGAGAACAATCCGGTTGTTGAACTTGCATTTGGCGGCACACTGGAAGTTAAGAGCTCAAAGATTATTCCGTATGTAGAAATATCTGCATCCGATGAAAGCCAAGGTGTTGTGTCGGATACTGATGCTGTAATGGTGCAGACAAAGTTAGATTTGGAAAATTATAGCTCGCTTGAATCACTTCCGGAAAAAATCAACGGAACTGTTCGTGTAGAAAATTACAGCGGAGGAGAAATTTCAGCAGAAATTTCTGTGAGTGGAAATTATTTCGGAAAAACTGCTGATGTTAAAATACCGATAAAGCAGAGCGAGATTCTCGGAAATTACGATTTTGAATTGCCTTTGGGAGATGGCATTTTAGACAGCGGAGCGGAGCTTAAAGTGTCAATAACCGGCATAAAGCCGATGAAGATGAATGATACTTTGACAGTGACACGAATGCAATATCCGGAAATGATGACAGCTGAAGAGGCAAAAACTGAATATAACATCGACAATATGGTTGTCGACTGGAATATGGATCCTAATAATTTGCCTGAGGGTGTGAAATTTACGAGTCACGGAGCTGAAAATCCGTATGGAACGGGATATGTTCTGAAAAATGGAGATTATCTAACATTTGAGGGCGATAATCTCATATTCAAGGATAAAGTTTACTTTGAGATTGTATATAAGTATAACGATTTAAGACAGCACGATCCGGCGGAACAAAAAATTATTTCACCTATATCCGGCAAGGGATTTATAGACAGACAAATTGAATTTCGTTATATGCCGGCCAATGATCAGATACGTTTGCTCATAACTTCGGATGAATCGCTTAATGATTTGAGCAGTACTGATGTTTGTCCGGTTGAAGATGAATGGTATCATATTATAGCTTGCTATGACGGTGCCACACAGCGTCTGATCATCAATGGCAAAGAAGTATCAAGTAAGTATTCAAAGTCATTGCATCCTTACGAAAACGGATTTAAAGTAGGCGGAAATATGGACGCTGAAATAGCGTATATCCGTATAGGAGGTAAATAAAAAGGGAGACAATTTTCATGAAAAAATATTTATTATTTATATTAGCCTTTCTCTGCCTGAGCTTCCCAGCTCAGGCGGCTGAAGGAATTGATGTAAACATAAGAGGAAACGGTACAGAAATAACAGTAAGCGGTACAGCAGCGTCTGACAGCAAAGTTTCTGTGTTTGTTTCAAAAACGGTTAAGGCTACAGAATATAAGGATGTAGTATTTGCAGATGAAGTGATATGTGATAAAGCTGGAGATTTTTCTGTGGTATTTAATATGCCTGATAAGTTCATGCAAGACTATGATGCAACGGGTTCATATACGGTAAATATTGCATCTGAAGGATTTGAAAAGAAAAGCGAGCCGCTTGAATATGTTTCTTTGAAAAATCAAAATAATTTGTTAAAAACGCTCAATGAGAAAAAAACAAGTGCGGAAATAAAAACACTGTTACTTGCTGATGTTAATGAAAACAGTTTTAAATCAATGGGAATAAACATTGAAGGTTATAGAAAATATACTACTCTGCAGAGCGATATTGCGGAAATTATTTTTAAGTCAAAGCCATATGACGCAATTTCTGAATTTCAAACAAAGTATAATGATGCGTTTGCAACAGCTTTGATAAATAATTCAACAAGTGTAAGTGAACTTTCGGCAGAACTTAAAAGTGGTGGATACATTAGTTTTGTTGTTGATGGGACTGATATTTCAAAGGATACTAATACATTTAATTTTGTTTTAGATTACATACTTAAGCATAAAAAGTACAATAACATATCCGAAGTTAAAAAGGCTATGAAAGACGGAGTAGTAGTATGTGAGCTAAAAAATGCGAATAAGGCATCGCTTACAAATGTGGTAAAAAAGTATGCCGAGTATATGGGAATTAAAGCTAATGCAAAGTTTTCAGCTTATGCGAATAATGCAACAATGCAGATTATTGTAAACGAACAGACAATTCTTAGTCTGCCGCAGGGAGGTGCGGACAGCATTTCAGTATTTGTTGATAAATTTATTGCACAGCTTGAAACCTATAAAGTTCCGAGTGCAGGAGGTGCGGGCAGCGGCTCTGGTGGAGGTGCAGGTTCCTCAGGAGGAATTATGGCGGGTAGTCAGCCTTCTTGGAAATTACCGAACGGTTCGAATTCTCCTGCAGGAGGAATGGAGAGTGGTGTTCAGCCTTCGGAAACGGTAACGACAAGTTTGTTCTCTGATATGGAGAATTTTGAATGGGCAAAAGAAGCTGTGGAATATTTATACAAAGAGGGCATTGTTCATGGTACGGGTGATTCAAAATTCAGCCCTCAAGATAATGTTACAAGAGAACAATTTACTAAAATGATAGTTGAATTTTCGGGGCCTTAAAGGTGATACAGATTTTGCGTTTGATGACGTGTTGCCTGATACATGGTATTACGATTATATAAAGACTGCATATTCAACAGGTATTATAAGCGGTATTTCCGATAATTTATTTGGTACGGGCAATTCAATGACCCGTGAGGATGCGGTTGTGGTTATCGCAAGATGTATGAACATAATTGGTATAGATGCGAATGACGAGAGAGAATATTCCGTA
>ENA-OPYX01001111-OPYX01001111.1-human-gut-metagenome-genome-assembly--contig:-NODE-1111-length-14949-cov-3.697342_pt1 | contig 14949 bp, 17 predicted proteins | sample MGYA00242639_ERZ504486 | MGnify/ENA primary metagenome ERZ504486 (study PRJEB26092, sample SAMD00036296) | human gut metagenome | host: Homo sapiens | study: EMG produced TPA metagenomics assembly of... | reverse complement strand
CCTAACAAAATGGTCATTCTCAATTTTACAGCCATATTTTTATTCATATATCTTGTTTAAAGATGCTGCCAATCCTAATCGAGTAATAAATTTCTTCTATATCCAGAAATTTTTTCTAACCATCTTTTTTCTTCTTTTCCTATCCTTGAAACCATAAATTTTTAAAATCTGCTCGGCCTGACTATCTATTCCATTTTTTCTCTGGTAACAATATCTCTGCATCTCGATGTTATCTTATTTTAAAAATCCATAAGAAAACACCAACAACATTGTTTTCGTGTTGGCGGTACAACATATAGGAATCCTCATCATACCGTATACTTCCTTTTACTGCCACACACACAAGTGCAATATAAAAATCATGCATAACCAGTCGTTCCGGAATACTATAATTCTGTATCATCTGAGCCAGAGCACAATTAAATATCATCGTACACCCAAGCAGCCCTCCTGCACAAGCCAATGTATAAATATCTGTCTTCGGATCACATTTATAAACATCTCTTCCTAAAGATTTGAGCTTATCGTCCACAAGCTCTGCATTGGAAAGCCATCCAAGAATCTGCTGTGTCCATGCTGACCGGAGTAATATTTTTAGATTTTAAAGTGTCACATGCATCAAAGAATTCATCCCATCCCACTCTTGCTTCCCTGTGTTATTCTCATATATGCTTTAGCATATTCTTTTTCCTGCTCTATTATCTCCTTGAGCCTGCCTGACTTATTGTAATACAATGTCGTCATACACGTGTTCCATAAGATAAGAAGTGAATTTGCCCAATATAACCGAATGTTCTCTCACCAAAATATTCTCTGACATTTTATTAAGGACTGATTCATCTTTTCAAGATTATTAAATTGAAGAATTGATAATATAATCATCATCTCGCCCATAAGGAACTTATTATCTTTCCATATTGGATGATTATTAATATCATTAATTATCTCTTCATATAATGGCATTACATTATGCACATTTTCCTTAGTTGACATATAATAAAGATAATTAAGCATTACAGTCGGATATTTTTCCCACATAACTTCTTCTATATTCTCTCTTACGCTCTGGAATATTCCCGGTGCTCTCTCAATAAGACGTCTTCCATTCTTTCCTGCATATAAAGCTGCAATTCTGTCCCAGTTCTTTGCCTTAGTATAATAAGCTACTGCCTTTATATAAGACTTTCGCTTTTCAGATACTTCTGCCGCCCTGTTATAAAGCATAGAAATTTCTATGTCCGATTTATTCAATTCCATACCAGACACATTTCTTAATAATGTGTGCATAGCAAATGAATGTGTTGTCACATCATAATCAAGAAATCCAAATTGCTCTACACTTTCAAGCAGGTCATTCTCTGTAACATCAAGCTGTGTGACATACTCTGCACCTTCAATATCAAACCAGTCAAAAAGTGACATTTTCATAAAGAATTCCTGCATATCTGCTGACAACTTATCAAATATAGTTGTCTTTAACAGATGATTGACAGAAAGAAAACCACCCATTCTGCCAAGCTTCTTATATTCATATAAAGACAGATAAACAGCACTAATCCAGCCATCTGTATGCTCATATAACAAATCTGCTTCTTCAGCTGTAAGATTTATTTCATTCTCTTTAAATATTACTTTTTCTTCGTCTTTAGTAAGCTTTAAATCCTGCTGTGTGATAAGCACACTTTGTCCTTTTAGAAACATTGCTTCATATGGTATATTGTATGGGAGTATTCTTGATATAAGCACTATATGAATATTGTCTATATTATCTACAACTTCCATTATAAGGTTGTCTAATGTGACACTTGCACATTCCTGATAATCATCTACTATAAGATATACTGTATCATTGACATATTGCCTTAATATTTTAACTATATAAGACAATTCCTGCTTAGACTGTGGAAGCTGTGTATCCGACAGTTTTCCTTTTAACTCTTCACTATATTCACCCAACTTCTGGCATAATCTTTTCCACACCCAGTTGTCGTCTTTTTCTTTACTCTGCATAGGGAACCACATTTTATTATAATATGGCCTGTCATTAAAATAATGCCTTACAAGTGTGGACTTTCCATATCCCGATGGTGCTACCACCATTATAAGCTGTTTATCTATGAATTTATCCAGAGAGCTTTCTAACCTCTCTCTTATATATTCTTTCGCATAAAAATTAACGATATTGCTGTTGTTTCTCATACGTTTCGCAACTCCTGTATCCAATACACCTTACTCATCTGATAATTCTGTATATTACAAAGGATAAGGATACATAAAATGTACCCTCATCCCATTATAATTAATTACTTCCAATGAAGCTTATGCAATTCTCCTGACAAGCTCATATTCTCAAAGCCGTGCTGTCTTAATGCCTCGTAAGCCACTATTGCCACTGAATTAGAAAGATTAAGGGAACGGATATCTCCAATCATCGGTATCCTTATACAGGTATCCTCGTGGTCTACAAGTATATCCTCTGGTATTCCCGCACTTTCCTTTCCGAACATAATATAGCAGTCGTCTTCATACTTCACATCAGCGTATGTATGATGTGCCTTAGTAGTTGCCATATATATCTTAGCGCCGGATTACGGTTAAGAAAATCTTCATAATCATTATATACTGTCACATCAAGCTTATCCCAGTAATCAAGTCCCGCTCTTTTAAGCATTTTCTCATTAAGGCTGAACCCAAGCGGCTCAATTAAATGTAATCGTGCGCCTGCCGCTACACAGGTTCTTCCTATATTGCCAGTATTAGCAGGCATCTCTGGCTCATGTAATACTATATTTAACATAATTATCTTTCCTTATAATTCTTTACTGTTCTGCTATTACAGCTATATTAAGTTCAAGTGCCACTTCGTCACCTGAATGGATAGGCACACATATATTCTGTGTATATGACTGTGTAATAGTCATATCTCCGTGACATACACTTGGTGGTGTAATATCTATAACATATCCCTTTGTTGAGAATATTGTTGCAGCATTACCCATAATCATATTACCAAGCTCACTTATTGCACTTATAGACATATCATCAAGTGCAGTTACCGGCATACCCATCATCATCTTAGATGCCACGTCCAATGCCTTATTAAACTCAAATGCCATAATAACCTGACCCTTTAACTCACCTGTTATACCTATCATAACTGCAACCGACTCATTCTCGAATTCTGTTGTCTTGACATAAGGCTTTCCTATCTTCATCTCTGTCTGACATATTTCCTGCATTATCTTAGTCGCTGAAATTAAAAATGGATTGATAAAATCTGCGTTCATTCCTGCCATAATTCTTCCTCCATTGTAGTTAATATGTACTTATAACTTTTCTATAAAGTTCTTTATTCTCTTAATTCCTTCTTTAAGGTTCTCAATTGAATAAGCGTACGATATTCTTACAAAGCCCTCACCGCTATTGCCAAATGCTGTTCCAGGAACAACTGCAAGCTTCTGGTCTTCTAGAAGTCTGCTAGCAAATTCATCTGATGTCATACCAAACTTCTTGATAGATGGAAATATATAGAATGCCCCAAATGGCTCAAAACAGTCTATTCCCATACTCTTAAGCTCATGAAGAAGAAACCTTCTTCTCTGGTCGTAGGCTGTAACCATCTTCTCTACCTCTGTATCACAATTCCTTAATGCCTCAACAGCGGCAAACTGGCTGTTAGTTGGTGCACACATAATCGCATACTGATGAAGCTTAATCATCTGCTTTATAATCTCAGCAGGTCCACAGGCATAACCTAATCTCCAGCCTGTCATAGCAAATGCTTTGGAGAAACCATTTATCATAATAGTTCTTTCTTTCATACCAGGAAGGCTTGCTATTGAGCAGTGCTTGTTATCTCCATATGTAAGCTCTGAATATATCTCATCTGATATAACATACAAATCCTTCTCTATAATAACAGGCACTAACTCCATAAGTTCTTCTCTTGTCATGATAGCACCTGTCGGATTGTTAGGAAATGGCATTATAAGAATCTTAGTCTTATCTGTAATATGCTCCAGCAGTTCTTCTTTAGTAAGCTTAAACTGATTCTCCTCTTTAAGATTAATAAATACAGGCACGGCATCTGCCATAACTGCACAAGGAAGATATGACACATAACTTGGCTGTGGTATAAGCACCTCATCACCTGGGTCAACCATACATCTTAACGCTACGTCTATAGCCTCGCTTCCACCCACAGTTACAAGCACCTGCTTCATTGGGTCATACTGTGTATCATATTTTCTTGCAACATATCTGCTTATTTCTTGTCTTAATTCCTTAAGTCCTGCATTAGAAGTATAAAATGTTCTTCCCTTCTCTAATGCGTATATGCCTTCTTCCCTTACATTCCAAGGTGTATCAAAATCAGGTTCACCAACGCCAAGTGATATTGCATCTGGAATTTCACTTACAACGTCAAAGAACTTTCTTATACCTGAAGGCTCTATATCTACTATTTTCTTAGATAAAGCATCTCTCATGGTGTTACTAACATCCTTTCATCCTTGTCTTCTTCGTCAATTACAGTTCCATAATCTTTGTATTTCTTTAATACAAAATGTGTTGATGTGCTGAGCACTGAATCCAGTGGTGCAAGCTTAGCCGCCACAAACTGTGCAACAGACTTCATAGTCTTTCCTTCAATTATAACTGTAAAATCAAAGCCACCAGACATAAGGTAAACTGATGTAACTTCATCGTATTTGTAAATTGTCTCGGCAATGCTGTCAAAACCAAGTCCTCTCTGAGGTGTAACCTTTACCTCAATAAGTGCTGTAACCTTCTCATCGCCTGTCTTATCCCAATTGATAAGGGTATTATAACCACAGATAATATGTTCCTTTTCCATATCCGCTATCTCATTCGCGACCTCTTCCTGCGCGACTCCAAGCATAACGGACATATCGTGAATGTCAATTCTACCATTATTCTCTAACAAGTTAAGGATTTTCTCTCTCATATCATTATACCCTTTCAATTAAATTATTGTGCTGTCTTTATACAGCGGAATATCTCATCCTGATTAGGCAATGTAAGAAATCTTTCTTCATCTTTATTGTGAAGAATTCTCTGATTGCCCTTCACAATTCTTCCTATAACTGCGGCTGGGATATTATTGCTGTTAAGTATATTAATAATATCACAATCATTATCCGCTGTCATTAATAAACAACCTAAAGATTGCAGTTCATACGGATTAACATTGAATAATTCGCATATCTCTATAATCTCCTGTCTTACAGGTATGCTTCTTATGTCAACATCAAGTCCGACATTGCCATATTCACACATATCCCACAACGCACCAAATATTCCTCCCTCTGATACATCGTGCATATAACAATTAATTCTATTGTCCCTTAAAAGCTGTACCATTCCGCCTATATACATATCTGTATCTTCGCCAACAGCCTTACTTACCCAGTCTTTACTGTATCTTTCGTATACCGCCTGCTCATCAGTTTCAACTAACTGCTTTACTCCACTTATTCCTATGCAGCCAGCGGCAATTATATGCTGTCCTGCCTCAATAACATTTCTATTGTCTTCCCTTAAGCCCTGCACTGTAACAGTTACTACCGGCTCACTGACCGAAGCACTGACTGTTGTATGCCCTCCGGCTATTGGCACTTCTGTAACTGCCGCCTGTCTTGTAAGTCCTGCGATTACTTCCCTTATACGGATTTCCCTTGCCTGCTCTGGCATAACTATGCAGTCACTTGCCGCTATGGGTGTGCCGCCAGCGGCATATATATTATTAACGGCTTTAATAAGAGGCATATATCCACAGGCTGTCGCACTTAACAGTGTCTTATCCACGCCATGCTCTCTAATATCCACCTCAGACACATCCTGTCCAATATCCATACGTGTAACCTTCTGGCCTCTTACAGTGTTAAGAGGCTTTAATACAGACCTTGAAAGAATTGTATCTGATACCTTGCCTAATTTCATATAATTCCTCGTTTCTATGTTTTTCACATATTACAATCAATTACAAGCTTGAACTTGCATATATTACATTTTCAATCTATACTTAATCTTAAATAAATGCTGACACAGCCATAGGAAGTACCATAGCAAGTACAAGGATTACTATTATAACTGCAGCAAATATTCTTTTAGTTTTGCTCTTTTTTAAATTAATCATAATTACCTCCTTAAACATAGCAGCACATTAAACAATACATTTTAATAACATATTGGAAACGGAGAATACTATGCACTTTATATTGCCTTATTTTATAATAATATTAATAGTTATTCAACTTTATCTTAAAAAAAGTACACGTTCTGGCTCAGAACGCTCAAAAAAAATATTGGGAAAGGGAACAGAAAGCCAATTCAACAAGAAAGCAGGATATAAGCACCCTTAACTATATTAAATGGGACGACGCACTTCCTGCTATAGATAACAACCTGACATTAGCTGACATATTAAATAATTCACCAGAAGCCCTTAAGGCTTATAATAATATCCAGACACTTAAGACTGAGCCAATGCTTAACCTGTCAGAGTATTCCAACACTGACCTTAAGTTAAAATATGGTGTTGCTAATCTTGATACTTTAACACAATATGAAGACAACTACACTTCATTTATAAAGAGCCTTTCAGAGCTTGGACATATCCTTATTGAACATAAGGACATATCCGATGCCACAGCATTTCTTGAATATGCCGTAAAGATAGGCTCTGACATACGACTTACCTATACTGACCTTTACGCATTATATTCAGAAGCAGGAAATGCTTCCAAAATCAGACAGTTAAGACAATACGCCTCACTTATCAAGTCTGTTAATAAAGACCTGATAGTATCAGCTATTAACTAGGTATTTAATTAATTATATGAATATATTACCTATATAAACATTAATTCATAACTAACCATTATTTTCCATATTCTGAAAGTATCTTATCTATGTTTCGTGAAGCTATACTCTTGGTCATCTCATCAATCGGGATATCAAGCTTAACATTATGCTTTACAACAAGTGCTGTAAGATAATTTCTTTGTGCCTGTGTAATCGGACTATCCTTTTTCACACTGTATACAAGCTCAGATGGTATTTCAAATCCTGAATCATCCGGTTTTATTGTATACATTTTCCAGTATATTCCGCTTGCACTCAGCGCATCATCTAAAGCCCTGTGTGAGTTACCAGGGTCAATCTTCAAATACTCACACAGATAATCAAGCTTCTTATGCTCCAGTTCTGGAAGTATTCTTCTTGCCATTTTAAGTGTATCTATTCCTGCTGACGGAAATACAAGATTGTTATTAACCGCCGCCTTCTTTAAAAAGCTGTAATCAAATATAACATTATGTCCAAGTATAGGATAATCTCCTATAAATTGTATTACATCTTCAATCAGTTCATTAATTCTTGGCTTATCTGTAAGCTCCTCATTATGTATATGTGTAAGCTCTATTATTCTGTCGCTTATCTTAATGCCTGGATTGACAAGTGTTGAATATGTATCTGTCACGTTTCCATTACATACCCTTGCCATTCCTATCTCAATTATTCTGTCTGCTGCCGGGTTAAGCCCTGTAGTTTCTATATCCAGTGCAACATAGCTGTCTATCATTGCCTTTGTTCCTTTCATTAGTATAGTACTTTCCTGATGCTCATTTTCAGTTAATAAATATTACTTTATAGCCCTATAACTGCTTTTAATCAATAAATATAACTTTGTATACTATAATAATCATTATTATATACATCACTTCTGGGTAAAAAAATAGAGCGGGTGATGGGAATCGAACCCACGTATCTAGCTTGGAAGGCTAGTGTTCTACCATTGAACTACACCCGCATATCATCATAATTAAATTATATTCAATTATAAAATGCCTAGAACCGGAATCGAACCAGTGACACGAGGATTTTCAGTCCTCTGCTCTACCGACTGAGCTATCTAGGCTTATTGTGACTTCACATCATAATATCCTGTAGTAAACAATCAAGTTATTCACCAAAAGACTTGATTAGTTTACCACATAAATATCTTATCCGTCAACAATTATTTTAACTGTTATTATTGTTCTCAGCCATATATTTCTCATATAAGTCCGGTCTGTACTTCTTAGTACGTTCTAACGACTTCTCGTGCCTCCACTTCTCTATATTGCCGTGGTGACCTGATAATAATACTTCTGGCACTTCCATACCTTTGTAATTGGCTGGTCTTGTGTACTGTGGATATTCTAATAAACCATCCGAGAAGCTCTCTGTCTGGGCTGATTCATCATTATTAAGTACTCCCGGAACTAATCTTGACACTGAGTCAATAACAACCATCGCCGGAAGCTCTCCACCTGTCAGGACATAATCTCCAATTGACACATAGTCTGTAACTATGCTTTCAAGTGCTCTCTCATCAATTCCCTCATAATGTCCACACAGAATTACAAGTTCTTCTTCTTTGGCAAATTCTTCTGCCATATGCTGATTAAATGTATGCCCCTGTGGTGTCATATACACAACCCTTGGTCTGCCTGAACATCTTGATGCTATGCTCTCATAAGCATCGCACACAGGTCCCGGCTGCATAACCATTCCTGCTCCTCCGCCATATGGGTAATCATCTACCTTCATATGCTTATTATTGGAAAAATCCCTTATATCAACAGCTTCTATAGACAATACTCCTGAATCTATAGCCCTACCTGTTATACTTGTATTCAACCCATCCAAAATCATCTGTGGAAATAGTGACATTACATAAAATTTCATTAGTTAGACGCTCCCGATATATTATTAAGGAAGAATGGGTAATAGTTATGATTAAGGTTATATCCACCTGTTGATACATCTGTATTAAGATATCCAGACTCATCCTTAAATGCATCTGCTATATCTATAAATGTCATTCCATACTCTGTCGCCCTGGCTGCAAGTGTGCTGTTAGCTTCATCAATAGCCGCCTGTGTTATCTTTACATTTGACTTTGCCTCAAAGCTCTGTGTTATAGGAAGAAGTGACACTACATATACCTTTACTGATGGAATTGCTTCCTTAAGCGATTCTACTATTGAACCTATTCTCTCAGCTACATTCTCTCCTGACCTTGTTCCATAGTTAAGGTCGTTAAGTCCAACAAGGACATATACCTTAGATGGATTAGCCGCCGCAACACTTGACACTGAATTAAGTGCCTTATCTGTTGTAAGGTTATTATCTGAGAATATGCGTGATGTGTCAAGATAACCATATTCACCTATACCTGATACAATCATATCACCAAAGAATACTGCATCATCATAATTAGAACGTGATGTGTATTCCTGTATCTCTGCCTTAGTTGTAATCCTGGCAACTCCGCCTGATACCTGAGCTGCTGATGTTGTACTGCTTGTTGTGCTTTCTGTTACAGCTGATGTTGTACTCTCTGTATCAGCTGCACTTGTTGTTTCATTGTTAGACATCTCTATAGATGACTGTGTAATAATTATATCATTGTTATTATTATTGTTATTGGCAAGTGTTGTCGCCTTATCTTCCACTGGCTTTCCAATACTGCATAATTTAAGAACAATTGCAACAACTGCAATAACTACTACAGCCAAAATAACACCTATTACCGGCTTCTTATACTTGTTCCATAATCTCATCTTACGGTTAAGAACTATTTTATTCTTTTCCTCGTTATTATCTACTGCCATTATACATTACTCCTCATTCTTACTTCTGTGTATTATATTTTAACAGCATTATCTACCATCTAAGACGTCTTAACACTGTAGCTGAAGTCTTTCTTAAGCCTATATTAAGAATTCCGTCTTTAAGTCTGTAACCTTGTCTGTCTGTTGAATATCCGCCCTCAAATGTTACCATTATCTGCTCGACATCATCATCCATAGCAAGTCCAGTCTCCCAGGCAGGTATATTAACTCTTATCTCATCTTCCCCATTATTAACAACAACTATCACTGCATCATCTGATGTAAATCTTCCATATGCAATAACATTATGTGCTGAATAAAGCTGCTTATACGAGCCGGTTCTTAATACCTCATTCTCCTTGTGCATCTTTATTGCTGCCTTATGAAAGTCTATAAGCTCCTTATCTTCATGTCCCCATGGATAAGTTCTTCTGTTATCAGGGTCTGTGAAACCACACACTCCCGCTTCATCTCCATAATATACAGTTGGTGCACCCGGCCACGTCATCTGAATAATGACAGCCTCCATAAATACAAACTTATTCACATTCTGATTAGCCACTTCTGATCCAAGCTTATCAACCCTGCCAACAATATGGTTAGTTCTTGTAAGAAATCTTGAATGGTCGTGGTTAGAAAGCTCATTCATAGATATAGAATAACTTTGTCCACCCATTCTTGCCATATTATGGTGCATAGCGCCAAAAAAATAATCAGGATTACCTAATGAATCAGGGCGCATTTCATCACTATGCTTCTCCATTCCTGTAAGAAACCACGTTACAGGCTCCATAAAGGCATCATAATTCATAATCGTATCCCATTCATCACCCTGAAGCCAGTCATATGAATCACCATAATTCTCTGCAAGTATTATTGCCTCCGGATTAGCTTCCTTAACAGCCTGTCTGAACTTTTTCCAGAATGTATGGTTATATTCCTTGCTGTACCCAAGGTCAGCTGCAACATCAAGCCTCCAGCCATCTACATTGTACGGTGGAGATACCCATTTCTTTCCAATATCTATAATATACTTTTCAAGTGTATCTGAGTCTTCATAATTCAGCTTAGGAAGTGTATCGTGTCCCCACCAGCCGTCATATGAACCATTATCCGGCCACTGATTACCATAGAATTTAAAGAAGCTGTGGTATGGACTTTCATACTTCTCATATGCACCGCAGGCATAATCGTCATCACTAGAACTGTAAATGTGTTCCCTGTCCATCCATTTGTTAAATGAACCACAATGGTTAAACACTCCGTCTATTATGACTTTCATTCCTCTGCTGTGTATCTGTTCTACCGCCTTGGCAAAGAACTCATTACTCGCTTTAAGATTTTCCTTACTTGTAACCCTGTTAATATATCGTGTTGCATTAGTATTGTTCTGGTCACCTTCTTTTAAAAGTTCCCCATCATCTTTTACTATAACACCAAAATGTGGGTCTATATAATCATAGTCCTGTATATCGTACTTATGATTAGATGGCGAAACAAACAACGGATTAAAATAAATGACCTCGACACCAAGCTCGCTAAGATAATCAAGCTTATCAAGCACGCCCTGCAAATCGCCACCATAGAACTCTCTTACACCCATATTGGCTGGATATTTATCCCAATCCTTAACCTGACAGACGTGTTCGCCTATATAACTGTATTCATCATCAAGCACGTTATTAGATTTATCACCATCGCAAAATCTATCGGCAAATATCTGGTACATAACTGCGCCCTTTGCCCAGTCAGGTGTCTTAAATCCCGGCATAATCTGGAAATTATAATAAGTATTAAGCTCTTTAATAGCTCCTATCTGATTGTAATAGCATACAACCTTTCCAGTCTCTACCTTGAAATAATAATATAATTTGTCATTATTAACTTTAATCTCAGCCTCGTAATAATCAAATACTCCAACTGCCTTAATCTTTGTCATAGGGTATTCTACATTATTAACATATATATACGCCTTGTCTACATTATAACGACCTGTTCTTAATCGTATCTTAACTGTATCACCCGGCATAGGCTCTGCCGGACATCTGTAATCGTTTGTCGCATCAGAAAATAAAGCTCTTGTATTAATGGTTGGTCTTGCATTACACATATACAAAAGCTTTCTTTCCCATGATGTAAGGTTCTCAACTCCTGCGCTTATTATCATAGAAAATACTCCTTGACATTAATCATATATAATTTTATATCATTACGGGTATTTATTCAACTGTAAGATATATTTATTAAGATTTCTTTAATTTACGGCTTCTCTTAACTCGTAACTATGGCATAGGTAAGAGCGTTTCTGCTTCATAATTTATTTACTTTATAAAATACGCTCTTACATATGACGCGGTGCTCCTCGAATAGATAATTTAAAAAATTTTCATTCCTGCAAGCAGGATGGAAGATTTCTTTAAATTATCCATTCTCATCGTTACTCGTGCAAATAAAAAGGACAGTCTGGGGGGACTGTCCTTTTTGGAGAAGGTATTTCACTTATTATGGGGTGTAGCAAAAAATATATAATGTATTGGGGGTTTTTACGTTAATTATAATATCATACAAAGCCCCATAAGTGTTCACAAACTTTACAATATATTGCAACTTTTTTTGTGAATTATTACCAAATATTTTTTGTGTATAAATACATTTCCATTATTTAACTGCGTTTTAACTGCAAAATCTCTGTTAATACCTAATTATAAACTCTCTCCATATGGCTTATCTTCAAACAAACTTTCAAATTCTTCTCTTGAAATCTTCTCTTTCTCAAGAAGGAGTTCTGAACTTCTATGAAGCACGTCCATATTCTCTGATATAAGTTTCTTAGCCTTAGCATAGCACTCATCTACAATTCTCTTAACTTCTTCATCAATTAGTGATGCTATATCTTCACCATTAAAATCCCAATAAATGGCAATATAGCCGCCGGAAAATCCATTCGTCGGCTCGTATTCCGCCTTTCCAGCACGAATAATCCAAGAACTCATGTTCTTCCCTCTCTTGCAAGAAAAAATACAGTCTATTAAGACTTTGTCTCCAATTAATTATATCTTGACAAGAAATCAAGAAAATCGAGTCGAAGGCAAAATGGCTGATAAATGATTATTTAAATGAGATTGCACAGACATTGTTCAATAACTGGTTTGTTGATTTGGTCATTGGGGTGGCGAGATGCCGCATCGGTGGGAAATCGGTACTTTAGGCAAGTATGTTACTGTCAAGCGTGGTGGTTCTCCCCGTCCTATTCAGGAGTACCTTTCTGAAAGCGGCTTAAGATGGCTTAAGATTGCAGACGTTACAGGAGTATCGGGTCCTTTATTATGACCATCAAGGAACACATTAGAGAAGAGGGCATTCGAAAAACAGTGCACCTTCAGTCTGGCTCACTGGTTCTTTCGAACAGTGCAACGCCGGGCATTCCGAAGATTGTTTGCATCGACACTTGCATTCATGACGGATGGCTTTACTTTCCGGAATCAGAGTTCAGCAACGAATGGCTGTACTGCTACTTCCAAAACGTTCGAAAACAGCTGGCGCGTATGGCAAATGGCAGCGTGTTTCAAAACTTAAAGATCGATATTGTTAAGAACTTTGAGGTCATTCGCCCTTCTGATGAAGTACTAGCTGATTTTCAAGAAATAATAAGTCCTATTTTTAGACTCATGGAGGCGTGTCGGAAGGAGAGTCAGAACCTAATAGTTCTTCGTGATAGGTTTCTACCTAGACTAATGTCTGGAGAGATTGACGTCTCGAAAGTCGAAGTATCTACGCAGCTAAATAATCATTTCATCTTGCAGCTATACAAACTGGAATTTAGCTGTATTATCCAATACCCTTTTCCAAAGCAAACACTCCCTAATCGCAGCATGCTTTAACCTTGCGACTTAGGAGAAAAAATTGGATGAAACATTAGCTAATCAAATTGCAAACAAAATGTCGATTTTCCTTAATAGTGCCCAGATGAAAGCCCTTCAAAATTGTCTCTGAGACATTTAAACTAACGTCATCAAATGCCATTCATGATGATAGAAACATTCTTGATCTATTTTCTGCAAGCCAAAAATGGTAGAGGGGTGCTCTCCGCAAACAATTAAGTATTACCAATCAGTCATCCAAAAAATATCAGACCAAATTCAGAAGCCATTTCCTCAAATAACAACGGATGACCTCAGGAACTATTTAGACTCTTATCAAGAACATAAAAGTCCAAGTAGAGTAACCCTAGATAACATACGAAGAATAATGTCCACCTTTTTCTCCTGGCTTGAAGATGAAGAATATATAGTCAAAAGTCCTGTTCGCAAGAATCAAACGAGTCAAAACTATATCAGTCATAAAAGAAACTTTCACTGATGAACAAATTGAAATTATCCGCGATGGTTGTCCGACATTAAGAGACAGGGCCATCATTGAACTTCTATCTTCAACAGGCATACGTATCGGTGAACTTGTCAGACTGAATAAAACCGATATCAATTTTCTTGAACGCGAATGCATTGTTCTTGGTAAAGGCAATAAGGAACGCAGGGCGTACTTCGATGCAAAAACCAAAATATATTTAGAGCGATACCTAAAATCAAGAAACGACAATAATCCAGCCCTTTTTGTAGGATTCAATACTTCGCACAAACGCTTAACGATCGGAGCAATAGAAGATAGATTGCGCTCCATCGGAAAACGACTTGGTGTTAATAAGGTTTATCCCCATAAATTCCGACGAACCCTTGCCACTAATGCCATCGATAGAGGTATGCCGATCGAGCAAGTTCAAAAATTACTTGGACACTCCCGCATTGATACCACAATGCATTATGCCTTGGTAAACGAAAGCAACGTAAAAGCATCACATCGTAGATATCTAACATAAACAATCAGGCGCTACCAAATACACTCTCCTTTTTTTTGCCTTGTTATAATCTAAACAAACAAGGAGGTGTGCCCATGCCCACGCAAGATACAATCAAGAAGGTAGTTTGCGACGTCGTGAAAAACTACGACGATTAAAGAAGCATACCTGTTTGGTTCATATGCGCGCGGCGAAGAAACTCCTAATAGCGATATAGACATTCGTCTCCTTTGCGGGAAAAGCATGCGTATCCAAGATCTATATCACATAGAAAAAGAACTCGAAGAGCGACTTTCTTCTTCTATAGAAATAATCTCCGCCCCTCCAAAGGAATTACGCCCCCGCTTTTACGATCGCATCAAACAAGATGAAGTGATGCTCTATGCTTCCTAAAGAGCGCGATAAAGATCTCATTCT
>ENA-OPYX01001110-OPYX01001110.1-human-gut-metagenome-genome-assembly--contig:-NODE-1110-length-14959-cov-3.274811_pt1 | contig 14959 bp, 12 predicted proteins | sample MGYA00242639_ERZ504486 | MGnify/ENA primary metagenome ERZ504486 (study PRJEB26092, sample SAMD00036296) | human gut metagenome | host: Homo sapiens | study: EMG produced TPA metagenomics assembly of... | reverse complement strand
GTCTCGCTGCTGAACACAGCAGACGGAGTGGACTGTGCGCCGCCATTGCATTGCTGATGCTGCTGCGCAGGTCGCTTGCGCTCATTGTTGTCAAAACCGGTAGCAACCACAGTCACACGCATCTCGTCCGAGAGGTTCTCGTCGAACGCAGTACCCCAGATGATGTTTGCATCGGGATGTGCGCTCTGGGTAATGAGACCTGCTGCGGTCTCCACATCCTCCAGACCGATGTCCGGGCTGGAAGTGATGTTGATGATCACGCCGTGTGCACCGGCAATGCTGGTCTCCAGCAGCGGAGAAGAAATAGCAGCCTTTGCGGCGTTCTCGGCCTTGCCTGCGCCCTTGGCACTGCCCACGCCCATGTGTGCGTAGCCGGCATCCTTCATGATGGAGCGCACGTCGGCGAAGTCCAGGTTGATGAAGGCGGGCACATTGATCAGAGCGGAAATGGACTCAACGCCCTGACGCAGCACGTTATCAGCTGCCTGGAAGGCATTCATCAGGGTGATCTTTTCCTGGCTGATCATCTTCAGGCGCTCATTGGGAATGACGATCAGACTGTCCACATGCATGAGCAGGTTTGCAATGCCCTGCTCTGCCAGGCCCATCTTGCGCTTGCCCTCAAAGGAGAAGGGCTTGGTGACGATGCCAACGGTCAGGATGCCCAGATCGTGTGCCACCTCGGCCACAACGGGTGCTGCACCGGTGCCGGTTCCGCCGCCCATACCGGCAGTGATAAACACCATCTGGGAACCCTTGAGCGCATTTGCGATCTCGTCCTTGCTCTCTTCAGCGGCGCGCTGGCCGATCTCGGGGTCTGCACCGGCACCGCGGCCCTTGGTCAGCTTGGAACCCAGCTGCACCTTGGTGGCAGCGTGGTTCTTGGCCAGAGCCTGCTGGTCGGTGTTCATTGCGATAAATTCGACGCCCTGCAGGCCGTCGCTGACCATGCGGTTGACAGCGTTGCCGCCGCCGCCGCCCACGCCGATCACCTTGATCGTCGTAACGTTTTCGTCCATTTCTTCATCGAGCATGAGTGCCATAACTTTGTCCTCCATCGGATTTTATCGTAAAACTGCGCATAGCGCACAGAAATTATCTGCTTACACTTATATAACTGTATCGTATCATCTTTTTGCCCTGAATGCAAGTCAATTTTGCTTTTTTGAAGGTGTTTTTTTCTCGCTGGCGCTTTCCCGCGGCATTTCCCGCTCAATTTGGGCACCAAGTTCCGCCAGCATCTGTGCAAAACCGGCATATCCGCGGTCGATGTAACCGGTGTCGGTAATGCGGCTCCGTCCCCTTGCCGCCAGCGCGGCCACCACCAGTGCCGCGCCTCCGCGCAGGTCCGCAGCCCGTGCACACGCGCCCTGCAGCTGCCGCACCGGCCGGATGTCCAGTGTGCGTCCCTGCACCTGCACAGCGGCTCCAAAAGCCGCAAAACCCTCTGCACAGCCGAATCTCCGCTCAAACACCACATCCTCGATGCTGCTGGCGCTGTCGGCGGCAAGCATGGCAGCAGCAAGCAGCGGCGCTGCGTCTGTTGCCAGTGCCGGGTATACCCCGGTAAACACTCTGCCCGCGCCGTGCAGCGCGCCCAGCCGGGTAATGACCGCACTTTCCGGCCCTGTTTCTATCCTGCAGCCCATTTGTGCCAGAATTTCCAGCAGCGGTGCATAGGTCTCCGGCCTGCAGCCGGTCAGTTCCACCCGACCTCCTGCCGCCGCGCAGGCACAGGCAAGGGTGGATGCCACGATGCGGTCGGCCATGGGCGCAAAGCTGCAGCTATACAGCATTCGTCTGCCCTGCACCCGGATGGTGCTGGTGCCCGCGCCCTGTACACAGCCGCCGCAGCGGTTCAGGAATGCTGCCAGATCGCTGATCTCCGGTTCTCGTGCGGCCCCGCGCAGGACCGTCTCGCCCTGCGCCGCAGCTGCTGCCAGAAGCAGGGTCTCGGTAGCACCCACGCTGGGGAACCCAAGTGTGATGTCCGCACCGTGCAGTCCGGCAGGCGCTGTCAGGATCAGCCTTGCCCCCTCCTCCCGGCAGTGCACGCCCATCTGCGCAAGGCCGGAAAGGTGCAGGTCCACCGGCCTTGCACCAATGCGGCACCCGCCGGGCAGCACCGTTTCCACCCGGCCAAGCCGCGCCAGAAGCGGTGCGCAGAACAAAATGGATGCCCGCATCCGCGCGGCGGCTTCCGGCGCAAGGCGGCAGGTGGAAGGCACGCCCTGCACCGTGATGTCGCTGCCCTGCCAGCGGGCCGTGCAGCCCGCACCCTGCAAAGCTCCACGCTGGTGTCCACATCCGCAAGATGCGGCACCTGCAGAAACGCACCGTGCCATTGCACAAAGGGCCGCTGCCAGCAGCGGCAGCACGCTGTTTTGGCTGCCGGGATGTGTACTGTGCCGTTCAGCGGCATGCCGCCTGTGATGATAAGATCTCCGCCCATGCAAAAGCCCCCGTTCCGCAAAAGATACCTCATGCTATGCGGCGCGAAGGCTTTTTGTTTATTTTGTCTGCAGTTGTGTCATTTGTTTGTCCGGTTATTTGTAGCTGCGTCGGCAGCGGATGCTGTCGTTTTATGGCAGGGAACGCCCGGTTTTATGTCTCCCCGCGGGACACCGACAGCACGATGCCCATTTCGCCCAGCAGCATCATCAGACTGGTGCCGCCGGAGGAAAAAAACCGGCAGGCTGATGCCGGTATTCGGGATGGTGTTGGTGACTACCGCCATATTCAGCACTGCCTGCAGGGCCACCTGCACCACAAAGCCCACTACCAGCAGCGCACCGAACCGATCCGGTGCATGCGCCGCCAGCGTGATGCCCCGCCACAGCAGCAGTGCAAACAGCAGGATCACCGCGCAGGCTCCCACAAAGCCAAGCTCCTCGCACAGGATGGAAAAGATGAAGTCGTTCTGCGGTTCGGGCACGAACAGGTGCTTCTGGCGGCTGCTGCCAAGGCCAAGGCCCGCCGCACCCCCGGAGCCGATGGCATACAGGCTCTGGATGGCCTGGTGGCCGTCGCCCAGCGGGTCGGCAAAGGGGTCCAGCCATGAGCTGAGACGGCTGGCCGCGTAGGGCACAAGGTCCGGCATAATGATGATGGCAGCTCCAATGGCCGCTGCACCGCCCGCCCCGGCCAGCACGAACCACTTGAGGCCGGTGCCGCCCACGAACATGAGCACCGCGCCGATGCCCAAAATAAGCACGGTGCCGGAGAGGTGCGGTTCCAGCAGCATGAGCACCGCCACCGCTCCCAGCACCAGTGCAAAGGGCAGCACCCCCACCGCAAAGCTGCCCATGCGGTCGTGGTTGAGCGCAATGATATGCGCAAACACCAGCACCACCGCAAATTTGGCGATCTCGCTGGGCTGCAGTGTGCCCAGGCCCGGCAGCACCAGCCAGCGCTTGCAGCCGTTGTACTCCGGCATGAACAGCACCGCCGTCAGCAGTACCATTGAAAGCGCCAGCAGCGGCCATGCCAGCTTGTGGTAAATATGGTAGTCCACCCGGCTTGCCACCCACATGGCCCCGATGCCCAGCGCAGCATACAGCAGCTGCGGCCGCAGGTAGGCAAAAGCATCGCCCCGCCGGTACAGCGCCACTGCACTGCTGGCACTGCCCAGCATTACAAGGCCAAAGCCCACCAGCGTGAGCACCAGCACCAGAAACGGCAGGTCCATGGCCGGCAGATGCCGCAGCGGCAGGCCGCGCTTTGCATGGGCAGCAGCTTTGTGCATCCGTATCACCTCCGTTCCTTTATTGTACGCGGCGGCGGTGCCGGTTAGTCATAGACCCGGCGCACCGGCGCATACACTTGCCCAGAGAAGGAGGTGCCTGCCATGCCAAAACCGGAGCCGCGCCCCTTGCGCACCCTGCCGGAACGGGCATTCCATGCCCGGGCACGGCTGGTGGCCGCGTTGATGTGCTGCGTCTGCTTTGCGGGGCTTGCCGCGCGGCTGGCGTATCTGCAGCTGTTTTCAGGCGACTGGTATGCGAGCCGTGCCCTCGGCCAGCAATTGCGCGATACTGTGGTGCCTGCCGACCGGGGCCGTATCTACAGCGCCGACGGTGTACTGCTTGCCGCCAACAGCAGCTGCTGGACATTGCGGGCCTCCCCGCGCGAGATGCCGGAGGAAAAGCTCAGCCTTGCCGCGCAAGGCCTTGCGGAAATATTGGAGCTGGACGAAGCGAAGCTGCTGGAAAAATTCAGTGACCGCACCTCCAACGACTGCCTTTTGCGCTACCGCGTGGAGCGCGACACCGCCGACCGCGTGCGGGATTTTTGTGAAGAGAACGGCATCACCGGCATCCGCATCAATCAGGACTCCAAGCGCTGGTACCCGGAGGGGGAATTTCTGGCCAGCGTGCTGGGCTTTACCAATGTAGACAACGCCGGTGTGAGCGGGCTGGAGCTGAAATATAACGATGTGCTCACCGGGCAGAATGGTGTGGTGCTCACCGCCGTCAACGCTTGGGGCTACACACTGGAGCAGAGCTACGAGACCGAAAAAGTGCCCTTGGAAGGCAGCGGCCTGCGGCTGACTGTCGATGCCAACATCCAGCATTACCTTGAAAACGCGCTGGATTATGCGGTCAAGGAGCATCATGTGGCGGCGCGCGCCGTGGGCATCGTGATGGACGTGAACACCGGGGCCGTGCTGGCCATGTCCACCACGCCTGCCTACGACCCGAACCAGCCGCGCGTGATCTACGATGCAGCCGCCCGCAAGGCCGTGGATGCCCTTACCGGCAGCGAGCGCGCTGCCGCCCTGCAGCTGGCCCAGCAGACCCAGTGGCGCAACAAGGCCGTCAGCGACCTGTACGAACCGGGCAGCGTGTTCAAGCTCATCACCTGCGCGGCGGCGCTGGATGCCGGAGCCATCACAAAGCATTCCAGCTTTTACTGCGGGGAATCCATCTCGGTGGCGGGCACCCGCTTCCACTGTGCCAACCACAAGCGCCACGGAGCCCAGAGCGTGACCCAGGCGCTGGAAAACTCCTGCAACCAGAGCTTCATCCAGATCGGAGCCCGACTGGGCAGAGAGGCCTTCTGCGATTATTTTGCCGCCTTCGGCCTGCGGGAGCCCACCGGCATCGACCTGCCCGCCGAACCGAAAAAGAGCCTGTACTATACCGCCGACCGGATGGGCCCGGTGGAGCTGGCCTCCTGTGCCTTTGGGCAGAGCAGCAAGATCTCCTATCTGGAAATGGCGGCGGCAGTCTGCGCCGTGGTCAACGGTGGAAAGCTGATGCAGCCTTACGTCGTCTCGGAGATCCTGGCCCCGGACGGCAGTACCATCGAGCAGCTCGCCCCTGTCTGCAAACGGCAGGTGCTCAAGGCAGAGACCAGCCAGACCATGCGGGAGATGATGGAAGCCGTGGTGCTCTACGGCGGTGGACGGAACGCCCAGATCCCGGGCTACCGGGTGGGCGGAAAAAGCGGCACCAGCCAGAAGCTGGACAGCGCCGACGAAAAAGCCCGCATTGCCAGCTTTGTGGCGGTGGCTCCCATCGACGATCCGCAGTTTCTCTGCCTGGTCTGCCTGGACGAACCCCACAGCTGGACGACCGCAGGCGGCAGCCTGTCGGCCCCCGTCTGTGCCGAAGTGCTGGAGCAGACGCTGGTGTACAGGGGCGTGCCCCGCACCACGGAAGCCCCGGCTGCCTCCACAGCAGAGACCGCCGCCGACCTCCCGCTGACGGCGACAGTTTTGACGGGGCCTGAAAACGGGCAGCAAAAAGACCGCCGAAGCGGTCTTGAATTGCTTGTTTTCAGTTCTGGTGCGGCTGCTCGCGGAACTTGATCTCACCGGTCTCGCTGTTCATGGATTCCACAATGGCAAGGCTCTCCAGCTGGATGCCCTTGCTGCGGATGAGCTCGCCGCCCTGCTGGAAGCCCTTCTCCACGGCAATGCCAATGCCCTCGACCGTGGCTCCGGCCTCCTTGGCCAGATCCAGCAGGCCCATCAGGGCACAGCCGTTTGCCAGGAAGTCATCGATGATCAGGACATGATCCTCTGCGGTGAGGAACTTTTTGGAGACGATGACATTATAGATCTTCTTGTGGGTGAAGGACTGGATCTTGGTCTCATAGTTGTCGTAATCCAAGTTGATGCTCATGGACTTTTTGGCAAACACCACAGGCACATTGAACTCGCTGGCAACCACGGCGGCAATGCCGATGCCGCTGGCCTCAATGGTCAGCACCTTGTTGACGGGCTTGCCTGCAAACAGGCGCTTCCACTCCTTTGCCATCTCGCGGAACAGGGGGATGTCCATCTGGTGGTTGATGAAGCTGTCCACCTTCAGCACATTGCCCTCGCGCACGATCCCGTCTCTCTGAATGCGTTCTTCCAGCAGTTTCATATCCGTCTCTTCCTCCAAGCTTTGGTACAGCATTTTGATTTTACCTAGTATACCGGATTTGCCCCCCTGTTTTCAAGGTCTTTTGGCATTTTCTCTCTTGTTTTTCAGCAAAATCTGAGTATACTGGAAGCAACGGCTCCGGGTGGATTTCCGGGGCGCTCCGGGCACAGGGAAAGGTGCCCGTTTTCTGCATCCTGCCGCCTGTTCGGGCGGGATGCATTGTGAGGAGAAGGAGTATCACGCGTATGAAGACCGGATTGATCCTGGAAGGCGGTGCCATGCGGGGCATGTTCACTGCCGGTGTTCTGGATGTTCTGATGGAGCAGGGCATCACGGTAGACGGTATGGTAGGTGTTTCGGCGGGAGCAGTGTTCGGCTGCAACTACAAATCCCACCAGATCGGGCGGACCATCCGCTACAACACCACCTATTGCAACGACAAACGCTATGCCAGCTTCCGCAATCTGCTGCGCACCGGCAACCTGTACAGTGAGAATTTCTGCTACCACGAGGTGCCCGAAAAGCTCGACCCGTTCGATGACAAGGCTTTCCGGGAATCCCCCATGGATTACTTTGTGGTCTGCACCGATGTCCGCACCGGCGACCCCATCTATCATAAGTGCCGCACCGGTGATGCGGAGGATGTGCTCTGGATGGAAGCCTCGGCTTCCATGCCGCTGGCCGCAAAGATCGTCAAGATCGGCCATTACGGCCTGCTGGACGGCGGCGTTGCCGATTCCATCCCCATCCGCTTCTTTGAGTCCATCGGCTACAAGCGGAACCTCATCATCCTGACACAGCCCAAGGGGTTTGTGAAAAAGAAGAACCCCATGCTGCCCGCCATCCGGGCACGGTATCTGCGCTATCCTGCCTTTGTGGAGGCTGTGGCCGACCGCCACGAGCGCTACAACGAAACCCTGAGCTACATCTCCATGCTGGAGCAGTCCGGCAAGGATTATGTCATCCGCCCGCCCATCCCGCTGGAGATCGGTGCCATGGAGCGTGACCCCGACCAGCTGCGCCGCGTCTACGAGACCGGCCGGGCCGTGGCACAGATCCAGGTGGACAAGATCCGGGCCTTCCTTGAAACTGCAAAGGCCGAAGCCGAGGAATGATCACTGTGCTATACTGGGGCAAATCAAAACAGGAGGCACTGATCTATGAACACTCTGGATGCCATTCTCACCCGGCGCAGCTGCCGGGAATTCACCGACAAGCCCATCAAAAGCGAAACGCTGCACCAGCTGCTGGAAGCGGCCATGAGCGGACCCAGCTGCGTCAATGCACGGGATTGGGCCTTCGTGGTGGTGACCGACCCGGAAAAGCTGGCGCAGATGGCCGATGCCAATGGCCGCCCTGCTGAGCCGCTGCGGAAAGCTGCCGCCGGTATCCTCGTCTGCGGCGACCTTGACCGTGCGTTCCGCTTTGCAAAGGACTACTGGGTGATCGACGGAGCCATTGCCGCCCAGAACATCTGCCTTGCTGCACAGGAGCTGGGGCTTGGCGCAGTCTGGCTGGGCACCTGGCCCCAGATGGACCGGGTGGAGGCCCAGCAAAAGCTCTTCGGTCTGCCGGAGACCATTGTGCCCCACTCCATCATCGCCCTTGGCTCCCCGGAAGCAGACCTAACTGCCCCGCGTAAGAGCCGCTATGAGGATGATCGGGTACATTTTAACCAGTGGTAAATTTTCCAGACGAAACCACGAGCGTTCCTGCTTGATACTTTACCATATTGCTCCTCTTTCATCCAAGTGGAATAGACTGTGCAAAACAGACTTTCCAGCGCGTTTTCGTTCTTTTCTATTATAACACAAACCTGTACAACATCGTGGACCAGATCTTTATTGCAAACGCCAGTTATCTGGGTTCCTACGGCAACGCCCTTGCCGGTGAGGAAGCCACCGATTACCTCTATGAAATGGGCCACCGCCGCATTGCCTATTTTGGTGTCAGCAACGCCATGCTGTTTTCGGCAGAGCGCAGGCGCGGCTACCAGATGTCCCTGCTGAAGCATGGCATCACTCCCCGGGAGAGCTGCTGCCCGCCGGAAGTCTGATCAAAACAATGAGGCCGTTCCCTCTCTTTCTCAGAGAAGCGGAACGGCCTCATTTTGCTTATTTTTCCGGTACTCCCGCGGAGTCATGCCAAAATGTGCCTTGAATGCCGGTTAAAATAAGAGAGGTTTTCAAACCCACACCGGGAAGCGATCGTCAGCACCGTCTCGTCCGTAGCGTGCAGCGCTTCGGCGGCGGCATTCAGTCGGTATTCGTTCAGAAAGGCAACAAAGCTCTGCCCGGTCATCTGCCGGAACCACCGCATGAAGTGGCTGGCACTGAAGGAGCAGACCCCGGCGGCATCGGCGACCCGAAGCCCTTCGGCATAATGGGCAGAGATCCATTGCAGAACGGCTTTCAGCCGCTGGGTATCGGCAGTTTCCACGGAGAGCTGCTGTTTCCCCTGCGCAATGAGCAGGGAGAGGAAGCGCAGCAGTGCTCCTTTGACCAGCAGCTCATAGCCGGGAAGCTTGGCGCGGTTGGCTTCCTCCACCTCCCGCAGGCAGGCGGCGGCCTGGAGATAACACAGGTCGTTGGGTGTCAGCCGCGCAGGCAGCAGCAGCCGCCCGCTTTGCAGCGGAAGCAGGTATTTTTCGGCGCAAAGATCCTCCGCACCGCCCAGAAGCTCCAGTTCAAAGATGATATTCTCATATTCCATCCGCTGCCCCTCTGCCTGCCGCAGGGCGTGGAGGGTGCCGGGCGTAAAAATAAAGATATCCCCCTGGTAGGCCGGGCAGGATACAGCACCCACCTGCACCAGCCCCGCGCCCCGCTTGACAAAGACTAGCTCCATGCTCTCCTGCCAGTGGAGTGCCACCTGCGGAAAATCTCCCGGAATGGTGCAGGGATACAGATTGAAGGGGAACCGCACGGCACCGTGCTGCTTGGTTTCCTGCAATGATGCCTGATTTTGCATCTTCTCACCTCCAGATGATAGGATTGTACCACAATTTGCACCTTTAAGGCAAGATTTCGATTGTTTTATCTGGTATATCTTGCATTATAGATGTCAAACCTGTTTTCCGTAGCAAAGGAGGAGCCATTATGAGCTTTACCGAAACATTACAGAGCCTCACTGGAAAGCTGCTGGCGGACTGCACCGATCAGGAGCTGTATCTGGCACTGCTGGAGCTGGTGCGGCAGAAGAGTGCCGACCGCGTGCAGCCCGTCACCGGACGCAAGCTGTATTATATCAGCGCCGAATTCCTCATCGGCAAGCTGCTGTCCAACAACCTCATCAATCTGGGATTGTACGAAGAAGCCCGGGATGCACTGGCCGCTGCCGGAAAGCGCCTTTCGGACATTGAAGAGGTGGAGCCGGAGCCTTCTCTCGGCAACGGTGGTCTGGGCCGTCTGGCTGCCTGCTTCCTGGATTCGCTGGCAACGCTGAACCTGCCCGGCGACGGCGTGGGCCTGCGGTATCACTTTGGCCTGTTCCACCAGTCCTTTGAGGATGGTGTGCAGAACGAAAAGCCCGACCCGTGGCTCACCGCCCACAGCTGGGCTGAAAAGACCGATGTGACCTACCCGGTGGAACTGGCGGGCAAGGAATACACTGCCCGGCTGTACAAGCTGGCTGTCACCGGTTACGAGGGCCGCACCAACACCCTGAATCTGTTCGATCTGGATACCATCGACGAGAGCATCGTCCATGACGGCATTGCCTTTGACAAGACCGCCATCGACAAGAACCTGACCCTGTTCCTCTACCCGGACGACTCCGATGAGGCAGGCCGCCGTCTGCGGGTGTATCAGCAGTACCTCATGGTTTCTGCCGGTGCCCAGCTCATTCTGGCAGAGTGCGCCGCCCGGGGCTGCAATTACCACGATCTGGCCGACTACGCCGCCATCCAGATCAACGACACCCACCCCAGCATGGTCATCCCGGAGCTGATCCGGCTGCTGGGGCAGCGGGGCATTGAGTTTGAGGAAGCTGTGGAGATTGTTACCAAGACCTGCGCCTACACCAACCACACCATTCTGGCCGAGGCACTGGAAAAGTGGCCCCGCGCCTATCTGGATGCCGTTGTGCCCCAGCTGATGCCCATCATTGAAAAGCTGGACGCACTGGCCCGCACCCGCACCGAGGACGAGAGCCTTGCCATCATCGACAAGGACGACCGGGTGCACATGGCCCACATGGACATCCACTTCACCCACTCCACCAACGGCGTGGCGGCGCTGCACACCGAGATCCTGAAAAATTCCGAGCTGCACGGCTTCTATGAGCTGTACCCGGAAAAGTTCAACAACAAGACCAACGGCATCACCTTCCGCCGCTGGCTGCTGGAATGTGACCCGCGCCTGACCGCCACGCTGGAAAAGCACATCGGTTCCGGCTTCCGCAAGGACGCTGCCGAGCTGGAGAAGCTGCTGACCTTCGCCGACGACGAAGCCGTGCTGGGCGAGCTGACCGCCGTGAAGAAGGCAAACAAAGAGGAACTGGCCGACTGGCTGCTGCGCACCCAGAAGGTGAACGTGAACCCCGATGCCATGTTCGATATCCAGTCCAAGCGGCTGCACGAGTATAAGCGTCAGCAGCTGAACCTGCTGTACCTCATCCATCAGTATTACGAGATCAAGGCAGGGCACCTGCCTGCCGTGCCGCTGGTGAGCATCTTTGGTGCCAAGGCTGCTCCTGCCTACACCATTGCCAAGGACATCATCCATGCCCTGCTGACCCTCTCCAAGGTCATTGCCGCCGACCCGGAGGTGTCCAAGTGGCTGCAGGTGGTATTTGTGGAAAATTACAACGTCACCGCTGCCGAAAAGCTCATCCCTGCCTGCGACCTGTCTGAGCAGATCAGCCTTGCCTCCAAGGAGGCCTCCGGCACCGGCAATATGAAGTTCATGCTGAACGGTGCGCTGACGCTGGGCACCATGGACGGTGCCAATGTGGAGATCAGCCAGCAGGTGGGCGAAGAGAACATTTATATCTTCGGCCAGACCTCCGATCAGGTCATCCACCGCTACGCCGTGGGCGATTACGACCCGGCCCAGTGGGTGGAGGGCGATGCCAACATCCGCCGCGCCATCAGCTTCCTCACCGGCCCGGAGATGCTGGCTGCCGGCCATGCCGAAAACCTGACCCGCCTGCACAATGAGCTGATCCACAAGGACTGGTTCCAGACCCTGCCGGACTTCAACGCCTATGTTGTCCGCAAAGGGCAGGCCCTCAGCGATTACGCCTGCGACCCCATGGGCTGGCGGCGCAAGTGTCTGGTGAACATTGCCAAAGCCGGGATGTTCTCCTCCGACCGCACCATTGCCGAGTATGACCGCGACATCTGGCATCTGGGGAAGTAACCGTTTTTACTTTGCGTCATCCCAGCATCTAACAGTTTCTTGTAGAAGATACACTGCTTTCTGGTTGTGTAACCTTCGTTTCTCCCCGCCGCAAAACATTCCATATTTTTGACTCCGCACTCACCCTCGCATCCTTCTGCAAACACTTTTCATTCTCCGATCTGATTCATACAATGCTATGGCATCGTAGAATCGGGTCGGATTTTTTGCATTGTTGTTTACAGCACACGGACTAAGAGGGTGGGCACCTAAATATATACCCCCAATACTGGATGTCCAGTATTGGGGGTACATATCACACAACATTTGTGCAACAGCTTCCTTTTTATGGGAAGAGCTATCATTTCGGTACGCCGGAGCATCTGCGGACGCTCCGGTGTACTATTTTCACAGGGAAGGCTTCTGCTCCAACAGGTCTGTCATGCTGCGCAGGCTGATGCCAAGGGTGGAAAGGTTATGCAGCATGGCGCTGGTGGCAGGGGGCAGGATGCCCAGAGCCCCCAGAAGGATGAGGGCCGAGTTGAAGCTGAGCACAAAGCGGTAATTGCTGCCCACCCGCTTTTGCAGGGCGTTGGCAATGGCTTTTAAGGTCACCAGCTCTTCCAGACTATCCGCGCGGATGGTCACATCGGCAATCTCCCGGGCGATGGCGGCACCGGAATGGATGGCGATGCCGATATCTGCCGCCGACAAAGCGGGCGAATCGTTGATGCCGTCGCCGATCATCACCACCGTATGTCCTGCGGCTTTGGCGTCGCGGACAAAGGCGGCTTTATCCTCCGGCAGCACCTCCGCAAAGCAGCGGTCTACCCCCACCTGCGCCGCAATGGCGCGGGCAGTGCGGTCACTGTCGCCGGTCATCATGACGGTCTGAGTGATGCCCAGCTTTTGGAGCTGGCGCAGCACCTGTGCCGCCTCCGGGCGCAGGGGGTCTGCGATGCAGATGACCCCCGCCAGCACCCCGGATGCTGCCAGATACAGGTGGGAATACTGCGGATCCAGCCCATCAAACTTTGCCTGTTCCCCTGCCGGGATGGTGCAGCCCTCGTCCTCGAAAATAAAGTGAGCGCTGCCGATGACCACCCGCTTGCCCCCTACCCGGCTGGCAATGCCATGGGCCACGATGTACTCCACCTCGGAGTGCATCTCTTCGTGAGAGATTCCCCGCTCCTTGGCAGCACGGACGACGGCGTTTGCCATGGAATGGGGGAAATGCTCTTCCAGACAGGCGGCAAGCTGCAACACCTCCTGCTCCCCGCAGCCGGAGAAAGGCACCACCTGCACCACCTGTGGGGTGGCACGGGTGAGGGTGCCGGTCTTATCGAACACGATGGTGTCCGCCTTTGCCAACGCTTCCAGATACTTGCCGCCCTTTACGGTGATGTGATATTCCCCGCACTCCCGCATGGCAGAGAGCACTGCCAGCGGCATGGAAAGCTTCAGCGCACAGGAGAAGTCCACCATCAAGATGGAGATGGCCCGGGTGACGTTGCGGGTAAAGGCATAGGTAGCCACCGTACCGGCAAGGCACCACGGGCACCGAGACGGTCGGCCAGCTGCAAAGCCCGGTTTTCGGTGCCGGACTTGAGCTTTTCCGATTCCTCGATCATCGCCACGATCTTATCGTAGCGGTTGGCACCGCCCTCTGCCTTGGCCACAAGGACGCATTCGCCCTCTTCCACCACTGTTCCGGCGTAAACGGTGGCACCGGTGGTCTTGCGCACCGGCATGGACTCGCCGGTCAGGGCAGCTTGGTTCACCATGGCTTCGCCTTCCAGCACCATGCCGTCCAGCGGGATCATGTTGCCGGAGCGCACCACCACTTCGTCCCCGGCGTGGACACGGGTCAGCGGCACCAACACCTCGCCCTGCGGGGTGCGCACCCAGACCTTATCCACGTTCAGCGCCATGCTGCGGGCCAGGTCGTCCAGGCTCTTTTTCCGCGTCCACTCCTCCAGCAGACTGCCCACCGTCAGCAGGAACATCACCGAACCTGCGGTGCTGTAATCCCCCCGCAGGAGGGAGGCGGTGATGCTGAGCGCATCCAGCACCTCTACCTCCAGCTTGCGGTGCAGCAGACAGCGGATGCCCTTCCAGACAAAGGCGATGGAGCGCCACACCGTATATGCCGCCGCAATGGGCGCGGGCAGGAACACCTTGCGGAACACCCGGCCCGCCACAAGGCTGACCATCTTCTCCTGATATTCCTGATTGATTTTCCGGCTGTCGTGGGAAGTGACCAGCACCTCTAACTCTTCGTTGTCAAAGCGGTAGGCCGCCAGCAGGGCGGCAGCGTCCTTCCGGCTGCCCCGGTAGGTCAGCACCACATCTCCGGTGCGCTCGTAGACGGTGGCTTTTTGAATGTTGTCCTGCCCGTTCAGGTAGGCTTCCAGCACATCTGCCCGGTGCAGGGTCATGCGCACGGCGCAGACGTGCACCCGCATCCGTCCCTTACCTTCATGTAAGATCGTACATTTCATTGCTTTTCTTACCCCTCTGCGTAAAAAAGAGCCGCCCAAGGGCGGCTCCGCTGCGTTGTATCACTGTGCAGTCTGCTCTGCGGGCTGTTCAGCCGTATCCTCGATAACCTCCTGTGCAGCCTCGGCGGCGCGGCTCTCGTTGATGGCCTTTGCATCGGCAAGGATGTCACCGGCCTCTTCCTGCACCTTGTTCACAGTCTGCATGGTGCAGTCCTTCATCCGCAGCACCGCAGCGGTGGTCTGGGTGTAGACCTTTTTGGCGTCCTTGCTGGACAGCACCTTGAAGCCGGCAGAGCCGAACACTACACCACCCAAAAACAGTGCAAGCTTTTTTGTATCAAACATATTTATCCCTCATTTCTATGTTTCCTATCTGAGCGCCCATCCCCTTGAGCGGGGGCAGGCTCTTTATCTCTGTATTGTAGCACGCTTTCGGACTTTTTCAATGGTTTTTAGAGATGTTAGGACGCATTAACATTGTTAGCGGCAGCTTGATATGGAGGATCATTTTCGTCATGCTCACCTGTTCTTGTGGATTGGTTTGAACCCCTCCACAAGATGTGGTCGTGTTCATTCAGGGGCGCACCCTGTTTTTTTACTATGCTTCATCATTTTCCACGCGCAGCATCCGGTATCCGACACCAACATGAGTCTGGATCAGATGCGGCGCATCCGGGCATCGTTCCAATTTTTTGCGCAGGGATGCCATGTAAACTCGCAAGGAAGCAATGTCATTTTCCTGCGT
>ENA-OPYX01001108-OPYX01001108.1-human-gut-metagenome-genome-assembly--contig:-NODE-1108-length-14991-cov-4.042317_pt1 | contig 14991 bp, 8 predicted proteins | sample MGYA00242639_ERZ504486 | MGnify/ENA primary metagenome ERZ504486 (study PRJEB26092, sample SAMD00036296) | human gut metagenome | host: Homo sapiens | study: EMG produced TPA metagenomics assembly of... | reverse complement strand
AGATAACTTCACGTCCGTGCGGCGTGACCCCTTCCGCCCCCTTTGACCCCTTGGCGGATTGCGGGGGGAATCATGGCTCTCCAAGTGGAGGTAGACTAGTTGCAACTGGCGACGGGGACACGGGGACAGTAGGGACAGCCCCTTTTTTCTCACACACGTGCGCGCGTATAAAGCCGGGGTCAGCTCTTGTGATACGTTCCCCCTACCGTCCACACTCATCGGACCCCTTGCTTGGTGAACCGTTTGGGCCGCCTTTTCCTGGTGGTAGGTTTTCATCGCCTTTTTCACCTCGGTGCGTATACGAAGGTCTGCATGCAGGGGGCCTCCCAGGAGCAGTGTGTTGTGTTATTTGGTTTTTTTACTGTAAGAGATGATTTTCTCTAGCAGCTCCGGCCATATGTCATCCTGTGGAAAGGCAGGCAGGGGGAAATAAGGTTCGGAGCCTTCGGTGAGTTGTTCTTCCTCGTTGGTGTCATTGGGAAACTCATTTTCCACCTTATTGTATCGCGCGCACGTGTGTGAGAAAAAAAGGGGCTGTCCCTGCTGTCCCCACTGTCCCTGCCTTGTAAGAATCGGCGGAACTGAATAACGGAAAATATTTTTCAGGAGGACTTGTCTTTAAAATTCACTTGAAATGAATTTGTTTTCCCACTTTTATTGTTAATGCGAAGAGAAGTCGTTATCTTCGCATTAACAATCCATTTAAGAAAAAGAGAATGATGAAATATCCCATTGGCATACAGAGTTTTGATCAAATAATAGAAGGTAATTGGGTCTATGTGGATAAGACCGATTTGGTTTATCGTTTGGTAACGACGACCAAAACTTGTTTTCTTAGCCGTCCCCGTCGTTTTGGGAAGAGCTTGTTGGTAAGCACGTTGGATGCCTATTTCAAGGGGCGCAAGGAACTTTTTGACGGCTTGATGATAGCGAAGTTGGAGAAAGACTGGCATCAGTATCCTGTGTTCAAGATAGATTTCAACGGTGTTAACTTTACGGAAAAAGGAAACTTGGAAGCTACCATAGAATATTATCTTGCCAACTGGGAGAAAATCTACGGAGAAACTCCCCGTGAGGTTCCTATGGGGAAGCGGTTCGAACAAATACTTTCTCTAGCCTATCAGCAAACGGGGCATCGTGCCGTGGTACTGGTAGATGAATATGACAAGCCTATTCTCGATGCATTGGATACTCCTCTGGAAGATGCCAACCGCGAAATCTTGAAAGCTTTCTATTCCACCTTCAAAGGGGCTGATGAATACTTGAGGTTTGTGTTGCTTACGGGAGTGACAAAATTTTCGCAAGTCAGTGTGTTCAGCGGGTTCAACCAGCCTAAAGATATAAGTATGGATAATCATTATGAAGCATTGTGTGGTGTGACTCAGGTGGAATTGGAACATTATTTTGCAGAACCTATTGCAAATTTGGCTGAAAAGTTCAATTATACAGTGGAGGAAATGAAAGACGTACTCAAAATGCAATACGATGGCTATCATTTTGGCAGCGGCTTGCTTGGTGTCTATAATCCTTTCAGCCTGCTCAATGCTTTTGATATGAACGATATCCGCGACTATTGGTTTGCATCAGGTACTCCTACTTATTTGATCAAACTTCTGCGGCATAACCACGAGCAGATGGATGAATTGACTGGGCGTTACTATGATCCTTCGATGTTTGTCGATTATAAGGCCGATGTGGAAAAACCGCTGCCTATGATTTATCAAAGCGGCTATCTGACGATCAAGGAATACGACTCCCGGAGAAACCGTTACCTGTTGGACTTTCCAAATAATGAGGTGAAAAAGGGATTTCTGACCATGGTGGCAGCCAATTATTTCAAACCCCAAGAGTTTGAAGTTTCCAACTGGATTGTAGATGCCGTCATTTTACTTGAGGAAGGGGAAACTACGGCTTTTTGTTCAGCTTTAACTTCTTTCCTTGCGGATATACCTTATGATTCTCATGGCTCGATAAAGACGGTTGAAGCGACAGAAAAACATTTTCAATATACTTTCTATCTGATTCTCCGTTTGCTTGGGGTATATTGCCTGTTGCATGTGGAGAAAACTCAGTCAAGAGGAAGAGTGGACTGTGTATTGGAGACAAAGGATTATGTATATATATTTGAGTTTAAACTGGATGGTACGGCTGCTGAAGCCTTGCAGCAGATAGAGGACAAAGGATATGCTACACCTTATCAGACAGACACGCGCAAAGTCACGGCTATTGGTGTCAGTTTTTCATCGGAAACCATGACGGTGGAGGAATGGGAGGAAAAAACGTTGTAGCCCAGTTGAGATTAAATAATAGTGCAAAAGTAATGCCTCAAGCCGGAATCGTCACGATCCCTCTTGAGGCAGTCTTCATTTATGGAATTGGGAATATAAACCGCTTACGCTTTAAAATTGCGTGCTATTTTTTTATATCCATATACGGCACGGTTACCCAATTCTTCTTCAATGCGGAGCAACTGGTTGTATTTTGCCATACGGTCGCTACGGCTCAGTGAACCGGTTTTAATCTGTCCGCTATTGGTGGCTACGGCGATATCTGCAATGGTAGCATCTTCCGTTTCACCGGAGCGGTGGCTGGTCACAGTGGTGTAGCCGTTACGTTGGGCCATTTCGATAGCATCCAGAGTTTCAGTCAGCGAACCGATCTGGTTTACTTTTACCAGGATAGAGTTTGCACAACCTTCACTGATTCCTTTTTCCAGGAACTTCACATTGGTAACGAACAAGTCATCACCTACCAGCTGGCAGCGGTTGCCCAGACGCTCGGTCAGCATGCGCCATCCTTCCCAGTCGTTTTCTGCCATACCATCCTCTATCGAATCAATGGGGTAGTCCCAACTCAATTTTTCCAGATAGGCAACCTGTTCGGCGGCACTGCGCTTTTCCCCTTTGGGGCCTTCAAACTTGGTATAGTCATAGATGCCGTCATGATAAAATTCGGAAGAAGCACAATCCAGACCGATGGTGATATGTTTGAACGGTTCATATCCGGCAGCTTCAATAGCGGCAAGGATACAATTCAAAGCATCTTCGGTGCCATCCAGTGCAGGGGCAAAACCGCCTTCATCTCCTACGGCTGTGCTTAGTCCGCGTTTTTTCAGCACCTCTTTCAAAGCATGGAATACTTCTGCGCCCATCCGTAAGGCCTCACGGAATGTCTTTGCGCCGACAGGACGAATCATGAATTCTTGAAAAGCGATAGGAGCGTCGCTATGCGAGCCTCCGTTAATGATGTTCATCATCGGGACGGGCATGACATAGGTATTTGTTCCGCCGATGTATCTGTAAAGAGGGATATCCAGATAGTTGGCGGCAGCTTTTGCCACAGCCAGGGATACGCCCAAAATAGCATTTGCGCCCAGTTTTGATTTAGTTGGGGTTCCATCCAGATCAAGCATGGCTTTGTCAATGCCACGTTGGTCCATAGAGTCCATTCCTTTCAATGCCGGAGCGATAAGGGTATTTATATTTTCTACAGCTTTTAATACGCCTTTGCCCCCGTAACGGGTCTTGTCACCGTCACGTAGCTCCAATGCCTCATGTTCACCGGTTGACGCACCCGATGGGACAGAGGCACGGCCCATAATCCCTGATTCCAATATAACATCCACTTCCACAGTGGGATTACCACGTGAGTCCAAAATCTCTCTTCCTTTAATCTCTGCTATTTTCATATAGTTCTAATTTTATAAGATGGTTTTATTTTAATAACAATAGAGAAGCCGGATTTGTTGAGGTACTAGGGAAAGTTTTTTCATGATATTTTACTTTTTTATTTCTTTCCACATGAGTATCATCCGTCTTTATTTTTCGTCTCCCTTTAATAAAAGCTAGAGATCAATATGAAAATAAAATGGATAGTGGGGGGGCTGTTATGGGCAAGTTCTTACTTGCAGGCTGCCGCACAGGAATATAAACTGTGGTATGACGAACCCGCTCAGGTTTGGACTGAAGCGCTTCCGCTGGGTAACGGGCGGTTGGGAGCGATGGTATTCGGCAATCCCGGTGTGGAGCATATCCAGTTGAACGAAGAAACTATTTGGGCAGGACGTCCCAATAATAATGCTAATCCCGATGCGTTGGAATATATTCCCAAAGTGCGCCGGTTGGTGTTCGAGGGAAAATATCTTGAAGCACAAACGTTGGCTACCGAGAAAGTAATGGCGAAGACCAATAGCGGTATGCCCTATCAATCGTTTGGCGATCTGCATATTTCTTTTCCGGGGCATACACGTTATTCCGATTACTATAGGGAACTGAGCCTGGATTCAGCTCGTACCATCGTGCGTTATAAGGTGGACGGGGTGACTTATCAGCGTGAAACACTGACGTCGTTTGCCGATCAGGTAGTTATGGTGCGTCTTACTGCCAGCCAACCCGGAAAGATTACTTGTAACGCCAATCTTTACTACTCCGCATCAGGATGTGATGGTTTGCGACGGAAGGGGAGGAGGTTACCCTTTCGGGCGTATCTTTCCTGGCATGAAGGACTCAAAGGGAAGGTTGAATTTCAGGGACGTATGACTGCACGTACTCAGGGAGGAACCCGATCTTGTCGTGACGGAGTCTTGAGTATAGAAGGGGCGGACGAGGCTGTGATTTATATTTCCATTGCTACCAACTTTACTAATTACAAGGATATAACAGGTAACCAAGTGGAGCGTGCGAAGAACTATCTGCGCCGGGCTGTAAGTAAGGATTATGTGACATCACGTAAGGCACATGTTGATTTTTTCAAGCAATATATGGACCGTGTCTCTTTGGATTTAGGCATAGACAAATATGCAGGGGTAACCACTGATATGCGTGTACAGAATTTCAAGGAAACGAAGGATGATTTTCTGGTAGCTACTTATTTCCGTTTCGGCCGCTATCTGTTGATTTGTTCTTCACAGCCGGGTGGGCAGCCTGCTAATTTGCAAGGCATTTGGAATGATAAATTATTTCCTTCCTGGGATAGTAAATATACTTGTAATATCAATGTTGAAATGAACTATTGGCCGGCCGAAGTGACGAATCTCAGCGAATTGCACGAGCCTTTGATACAACTGATCCGTGAAGTGAGTGAAACAGGGCGTGAGTCGGCCAAGATTATGTATGGGGCGGATGGCTGGGTATTGCATCACAATACGGATATATGGCGTGTTACCGGAGCTATAGACAAGGCTCCGTCGGGATTATGGCCTACGGGTGGAGCCTGGCTGTGCCGTCATTTGTGGGAACGTTATCTTTATACAGGCGATATGGAATTTCTCCGCTCGGCTTACCCTATCATGAAAGAAGCCGGTAAGTTTTTTGATGAAATCATGGTGAAGGAACCGTTGCATAACTGGTTGGTGGTATGTCCGAGCAATTCTCCGGAGAATACTCATGCAGGCAGTAACGGGAAAGCGACTACGGCTGCCGGGTGTACTTTGGATAACCAGCTGATATTCGATTTGTGGAATCAGATAATCACGACCGCCCGTCTGTTGGGTACGGATGCTGAATTTGCCACCCGTTTGGAACAGCGTTTAAAGGAAATGGCGCCCATGCAGATAGGACGTTGGGGGCAATTGCAGGAATGGATGATGGATTGGGACAATCCGCAGGATGTGCACCGTCATGTGTCACACCTTTATGGTTTGTTCCCCGGTAATCAGATTTCTCCTTACCGTACTCCCGAATTGTTTGATGCGGCACGTACTTCGCTGATTCATCGTGGCGATCCGTCTACCGGATGGAGTATGGGATGGAAGGTATGTTTGTGGGCCCGTCTGTTGGATGGTGACCATGCTTATAAACTGATAACCGATCAGTTGACTCTCGTACGTAACGAGAAGAAAAAAGGAGGAACTTATCCTAATTTGTTTGATGCCCATCCACCTTTTCAGATTGACGGTAATTTTGGTTGTACGGCGGGTATCGTAGAAATGCTGATGCAGAGCCACGATGGTTTTATTTATTTACTTCCCGCATTGCCGGCGCAATGGAAAGAGGGAAGCGTGAGCGGGATTATAGCTCGTGGAGGTTTTGAATTGGATTTGAGTTGGAAGAATGGTAAAGTGAGCCGGTTGGTGGTGAAATCCCGTAATGGGGGAAACTGTCGTTTGCGTTCTTTAAATCCGCTGGCAGGCAAAGGGCTGAGAAAGGCAAAAGGAGAGAATCCGAATAAATTGTATGCCATACCCGAAATCTTACAGCCGATTATAAATAAAGAAGCGAAATTGAATAAAGTTGAGTTGAAAAAAACTTATCTTTATGATCTGGAAACCAAAGCAGGTGAAGAGTATATATTCTTAGGTAAGTGATGATTCTTGCATTGATTGTAAGGATGAAAAATAGTAAAAAGAAGAAATATGAAAAGAACAGGATTAAACATTATTTGCTCATTGTTGCTGGCAGGTGGAATGTGTGCATGTACTGCCACTCCTAAACAGACCGAAGAAATCAAATGGAGCGAACGTATGGCTCAGTCGGAAATGCAACGTTTCCCAGAGCCTTGGATGATAGAAAAAGCGAAAAAGCCTCGTTGGGGCTATACGCACGGACTGGTGGTGAAATCCATGTTGGAGGAATGGAAACATACCGGTGACACTGCCTATTATAATTATGCAAAAATATATGCAGACAGTCTGATAGACACCGACGGTAAGATAAAGACCATGAAATATCTTTCTTTTAATATTGATAATATCAATGCCGGAAAGATTTTATTCGATTTTTATGAAAAGACGGGAGACGGGCGTTATAAGGTGGCGATGGATACTCTTCGCAAACAACTGGCCGAACAGCCCCGTACCAGTGAAGGCGGTTTCTGGCACAAACTGGTATATCCGCACCAGATGTGGCTGGATGGTATATTCATGGCTTCTCCTTATCTGGCTCAATATGGTAACGTATTCAAGGATACTACGGTCAATGCCGATATTGTGAATCAAATAAAGCTGATTGCCCGTAAAACGTATGATCCTAAAACCGGTTTGTTCTATCATGGCTGGGATGAGAGCAAGACACAAAATTGGGCAAATAAGGAAACCGGGTGCTCACCCAACTTCTGGAGCCGCAGTATAGGCTGGTATGCCGCTGCCGTGGTGGATGTATTGGACTATATGCCGGCGCAGTTCGAAGGACGCGACAGCATTATGACGATTATAAATACGTTGGCCGAAGGCATTGTAAAATACCAGGAGCCTGAAACAGGGGTATGGTGGCAGGTGACTGACCAGAATAACCGTAAAGGAAATTATCTGGAATCCTCCGCTTCATCGCTTTTTGTATATTTTCTGTGTAAGGCTGTAAACAAAGGATATATTCCTGTGGAGTATAAAGCGGCCGCAGAGCGTGGATTCAACGGTTTGATAAAACAATTCATTAAAGAAGAGCCTGATGGTTCATACACTATTACCAACTGTTGTGCTGTTGCCGGATTAGGCGGTAAAGGAAACCGGGATGGAAGTTTTGCTTATTATATAGGTGAGCCGGTGATAGAGAACGATCCGAAATCAGTAGGTTCCTTTATTTTGGCAGCTATTGAATATGAGAAAATGAAGCAGTAGGAATAATCTGAAAAAGATGAGGACATTTGTCAAAAAGGTCTTCATCTTTTCCGTAAACATAAGGACCTTTTTTAAACACCTTGTTGTTTTGATAAAAGCTCTTGTTTGGAGATTGTCAATTAATTAATAAACGAATTTGAAAATACAATGATGAACAGACACGCATTACTTTCCTTATTGGCTTTATTGCTATGTTACTCTACTTCCTTGCCGGCGCAGAAAGCGAAAACGTATATTCCCTGGAAGAATGGCAAACTGGTGGTGTCCGAGGAGGGACGCTACCTGAAGCATGAAAATGGAGTACCTTTCTTCTGGTTGGGTGAAACTGGATGGCTGATGCCGCAACGCTTGAATCGTGACGAGGTTTCTTACTATCTGAATAAGTGCAAGGATGCCGGATATAACATGGTGCAGGTGCAGGTATTGAACGGTGTGCCTTCCATGAATATTTACGGTCAGTATTCCATGATAGACGGTTTTAATTTCAAGGATATCAACCGCAAAGGGATTTATGGATATTGGGACCACATGGACTATATTATTAAAAGTGCCGCTTCACGGGGCATCTATATAGGGATGGTATGTATTTGGGGAACTCCCGTGGAACAAGGGCTGATGAATGAAAAAGAAGCCGTGGCATACGGTAAGTTTCTTGCAGAACGTTACAAGGATGAGCCGAATATTATTTGGATGATAGGAGGGGATATCCGCGGTGATAATAAGACGGAGGTATGGGATGCGTTGGCAAACAGTATCCGCAGCATAGACAAAGGTCATCTGATGACTTTCCATCCGCGTGGACGTACCACGTCGGCTACTTGGTTTAATGACCGCGAATGGCTGGATTTCAATATGTTCCAAAGCGGACACCGTCGTTACGGGCAGCGTAACGGTGATGGTGATTATCCTATCGAAGAGAATACGGAAGAAGATAACTGGCGTTTTGTGGAAGCCAGTCAGGCAAAGACTCCGTTGAAACCGGTGATTGATGACGAACCTATTTATGAAGACATTCCACAGGGGCTGCATGATCCCAATGAAACCCGTTGGAATCAGCACGATGTGCGTCGTTATGCCTATTGGTCGGTGTTTGCCGGATCATTCGGGCACTCATACGGTCATAATGATATCATGCAATTTATCCGTCCCGGATATGGAGCCTCTTTCGGTGCCGACGGACGTAAGAAAGCATGGTGGGATGCTTTGGAAGACCCCGGTTTCAATCAGATGAAATATCTGAAGAACTTGATGCTGACTTTTCCTTTCTTTGAACGTATGCCCGATCAGAGTGTCATTGCAGGAACTAACGGCGAACGCTATGACCGTGCCATCGCTACCCGTGGAAATGACTATTTGCTGGTTTACAATTACTCAGGACGTCCTATGCAGATCGATTTGAGCAAAATCAGCGGTGCGAAAAAGAATGCATGGTGGTATAGCGCAAAGGACGGTAAGTTGGAATATATCGGTGAGTTTGACAGTAAAGTCACTTCTTTCCAGCATGATAGCGGTTATCTGAGCGGTAATGACCAGGTTCTGATTGTTGTGGATTCTGCGAAGGATTATGTGCAGAAAGCTTGGACAGCCTTGCCGGATGCCATACAGAAATGGAATAAGTAAGAAATATGCATATCATGAAAAAACAAGTATTATTAATCATTCTTCTGGCACTTCCGTTGTGGTTGAAGGCAGCGGATGTTTCGGTTACCGGCCTGCGTACCGAGCAGATGGTAGATCCCATGGGGTTGGATACTGCTGCTCCCCGTATGAGCTGGCGGTTGGAATCTTCTCAAAGAAATGTGATGCAGACCGCCTACCGGATCTTGGTTGCGTCTTCTCCTGAACTTTTAGCACAGGATAAAGGAGATTTGTGGGATTCCGGAAAAGTGGAATCCGATGCGTCCGTATGGATTCCCTATCAAGGGAAGCGTTTGAAAAGCAATCAGCGTGTTTACTGGAAAGTGAGAAGCTATACCAATCGCGGTGAGACAGAATGGAGCGAGCCTGCCCGATGGGGGATGGGACCTTTAGGTGAGATTCATTGGAAAGGACGATGGATAGGTTGGGACGCTGCGTTTGCATGGGATCGGGAAGATTCACACAGCCGTTTGAGCTCTCGTTATTTACGCACGGAATTTAAAACGCAAGCCAAGGAGATAAAGTATGCTACCCTTCATTTGTGCGGTTTGGGTATGTACGAACTGTTCATTAACGGCCAGCGGATAGGTGATCAGGTATTGGCGCCGGCTCCAAGTGATTATCGTCGTACTGTGCTTTACAATTCTTTTGATGTCACCAAACAGGTTGCCGGAGGAAATGCCGACAATGCCATCGGAGTGACCCTGGGCAACGGACGTTTCTACACTATGCGTCAAAATTACAAACCTTATAAGATTCCTACTTTTGGTTACCCCAAGTTGCGTCTGAATCTGATTATAGAATATACCGACGGCAGTATCCAGCGCATCAACAGTGATGAGAAATGGCGTTTGACGGCTCAAGGGCCTATACGTAGCAATAATGAATACGATGGTGAGATTTACGATGCCCGTATGGAATTGGGAAACTGGACACAGCCCGGTTATGATGATTCCAAATGGCTGAAAGCGCAACGTGTTTCATTGCCGTATGGTACACTCCGCGGCAATACCGCTCCCAACATGAAAGTGATGAAAACGCTGAAACCGGCTGTCTTCAAGCAATATGGTGACCGTTATATGATTGATTTCGGTCAGAATATGGCAGGATGGGTGCGTATTAACATAGCGAAAGCCGCTGCGGGAGATACGATTTGCATACGTTATGCCGAACGGGTAAAGAACGACGGTACGGAACTGGATGTGGAAAATCTCCGCCATAGCCAGAGTACGGATTATTATATCTGCAACGGTAAAGAAAACAACACCTCCTGGAGTTCTCGTTTTTCTTATCATGGATTCCAATATGTAGAAGTGACAGGTTATAAAAATCTGAAAGCGGAAGATTTGGTTGCTGAAGTAGTATATGATGACTTGGAAGATAACGGTACTTTCGAGTGTTCCAATGATATCATGAACCGGGTTTATCGGAATGCCTGGTGGGGGATTTCCAGTAATTATAAAGGAGTGCCTTTGGATTGTCCGCAGCGTGACGAGCGCCAGCCCTGGCTTGGCGACCATGCTATGGGAACGTGGGGGGAAAGTTTCATGTTCAACAATGGCAACACCTATGCCAAATGGGCGGATGATATCCGTGAAGCGCAGCGTGAAGACGGTTGTATTCCTGATATTTGTCCGGCTTATTACAATTATTATACATCGGAAATGACATGGTCGTCCACATTCCCGGTAATCTGTGATATGGTTTATGAACAGTTCGGCAACATCGAACCTATTCGTAAGAATTATGCCGCTATCAAGAAATGGATGCACCATATACGCAGTGAGTTCACCACAGAGGATGGAGTGATTAACGCCGATAAATACGGTGACTGGTGTATGCCTCCCGAATCACCGGAATTGATTCACAGTCAGGACCCTGCCCGCAAGACGGATGGAGCACTGATTGCTACAGCCTACTATTACAAGGTATCGCAAATGCTGGCCAAGTTCGCCCGTTTGCAAGGTCTGGAAGATGAGGCGAAGGAATTCGAGAAGGATGCAGCAAAAATCAAAGACTGCTTCAACGCCCGTTTCCTTACGGTTAAGAAGGGAACTTCTCCGGTACAAACGCCGCATGTTCTTTATCCCGACAGCATATTCTATGGTAACAATACGGTGACGGCCAATATCCTGCCGCTGGCTTTCGATATGGTTCCTGAGGCCTATAGGGAAGAAGTGGAGAAAAATGTAATAACAGGCATTATCACCCGGAATAAAGGTCATATCAGCAGTGGGGTGATAGGTATGAACTGGATGATGCGTGAGCTTACCCGTATGGGGCGTGGCGATGTTGCTTTCCTGTTGGCAAGCAACAAGACTTATCCCAGTTATGGCTATATGATAGAAAAGGGAGCTACTGCCATTTGGGAATTGTGGAACGGTGATACCGCCAATCGTTGGATGAACAGTTGTAACCATGTGATGATATTGGGTGATCTATTGACTTGGTATTTCCGTGATTTAGCCGGATTTAATCCGGCACAGCCCGCTTACAAACAAATCATCCTTAAACCTGATTTTTCCATCCAGGAGTTGAGTCATGTCAAGGCTTCGCACAACACTTTATATGGCAAGATGATTAGTAACTGGAAGAAGACCCTTACGCATTTGGAATGGGATATCACGGTTCCCTGCAATACCACTGCATTGGTTTATCTTCCAACGTTGGACGAGAAGGCGGTAAAAGACAAGGACGTTACCTTTGTACGTCGGGAAGGCAACTCTACCGTATGGAGTGTTCCTTCGGGGAACTATCATTTTTCGGTTAGCATGGACCCTTCTTCAGGTAAAAACCGTGCAGGTATCGTGGAAGATCAGTTCCTATACGAACAAGCTTCTTTTCCCGAATGCCACGGCGCTACTATTGTGGAATTGAAGAACGGAGACCTGGTAGCCTCTTTCTTTGGAGGCACTAAAGAGCGTAATCCGGATTGTTGTATCTGGGTATGTCGCAAGCCGAAGGGCGCGACGGAATGGAGCGCACCTTATCTGGCTGCCGACGGGGTGTTTAGTCTGGATGATCCGCAGGCTGTCTTGGCAGGCATTACGGCAGAATCCACTCCGGCGGATGCCGGCCCCGTGGCTTCTACGTTAAAGGGACAAGTTCCGGGCACGCCGCAAGGCTTGTTGGAATCCTGTGCTTTTCCAGATCCCCGGCGGAGATCTGATCCTGTTCTATAAAATAGGATTGAAAGTAGCCGATTGGAGTGGTTGGCTGGTACGTTCTAAAGATGGTGGAAAAACTTGGAGCCAACGTGAACCGTTGCCAAAAGGTTTCTTAGGTCCTATTAAAAATAAGCCGGAGTATGTGGATGGCCGTATTATCTGTCCTTCCAGTACGGAAGGCGATGGAGGATGGCGTATCCATTTTGAAATTTCGGATGATAAAGGAAAGACTTGGAAGATGGTAGGTCCTGTAGAGGCGGAAATGAGTGTGCCTACAGCTTTGCGTAAGGCAAATGCGGCCAATGTAGACGATCAGGAAGGCGGTGAAGCCATAAAAGGAGAAGGCGAGAAGCCTATTTATGCTATCCAGCCCAGCATTTTGCGTCATAAGGATGGGCGTTTGCAGGTACTTTGCCGTACACGTAACGCACAGATTGCCACTTCATGGAGCAGTGACAACGGTGAAACATGGAGCAAAGTCACTTTGCTCCATGTTCCCAATAATAATTCGGGCACGGATGCCGTAACCATGAAGGATGGCCGCCATGTATTGATTTATAATGATTTCAGCACATTGCCGGGTACTCCGAAAGGGCCGCGTACACCGTTGTGTGTGGCGGTTTCGGATGATGGCATTCACTGGAAGAATGTAATGACATTGGAAGACAGTCCCATCAGCCAGTATTCTTATCCGTCCATCATTCAGGGCAAGGATGGCAAACTCCATGCCGTATATACCTGGCGCCGTCAGCGTGTGGCTTATAAAGAGTTGGATTTGAGCAAACTGAAATAATACGATTGTGGATAAAGGAGTTCTTTGATAGAAAGTATTGGAGAACTTGAAAAAAACGGGTGTCTGAAATAAAAATCAGAAACCCGTTTTTTGAAAACAGACTTTCATTATCTGCCAATGAAAGCTCTTTCTAAAGATACAGAATATGAAATAATTATAAATAGAGTACAAACGTTTCTTATTATCGTCCTCTCTTTATAAAGAAAAGAATAAGTGACAGATTATTATGAAGAGCATTAGACTACTACTTTTACTGGCTTCCGGAGTAACTACGGGAGCATTTGCCCAATCGGGCGGGCTGACGGATATGAGCCAAAGTCGTTTTGCCAAGATGGCCAATACGGAATTAGGTGCTGTGCATTGGACAGATGGCTTTTGGGGCGACCGTTTCAATGTATATAGCCATACCTCCTTGCAAAGTATGTGGGATACATGGAACAATCCCGATGTTTCGCATGGCTTCCGTAACTTTGAAATAGCTGCCGGTGTTTGCGAAGGCGAACATTGGGGACCTCCCTTTCATGACGGTGATATGTATAAATGGATGGAGGGAGTGGCTTCCGTGTATGCCGTCACGAAAGATCCCGAATTGGATAAACTGATGGATCACTTCATTGAACATGTGGTGAAAGCCCAGCGTGCGGACGGTTACATCCATACCCCTGTCATCATCGAGGAAAAGAATAAGGGGATTGACACTCATTCGGACAAACAGCAACAGACGGTAATTGGCACCAAAGTAGGCGGTGAGGACGAGAAAGGTGCATTTGCCAATCGTCTGAATTTTGAAACCTACAATTTGGGGCATCTGATGATGGCAGGTATCATTCATCGCCGTGCCACCGGAAAGACTACTTTATTCGATGCTGCCGTAAAAGCGACGGACTTCCTCTGTCATTTCTATGAAACCGCTTCTGCGGAACTGGCAAGAAATGCCATTTGTCCCTCCCATTATATGGGTGTGGTGGAAATGTACCGTGCTACAGGGAATCCCCGTTATCTGGAACTTTCCAAGAATCTGATTGATATCCGTGGTATGGTGGAAAATGGCACCGATGATAATCAGGACCGTATTCCGTTCCGTCAGCAATACAATGCGATGGGACATGCCGTGCGTTCCAATTACCTGTATGCCGGTGTGAACCGATGTGTATGCCGAAACAGGAGAAGACCAACTGATGAAAAACCTGACCAGCATCTGGAAAGACATTGTGACCCGCAAGATGTATGTTACAGGAGCGTGCGGTGCGCTGTATGACGGCACTTCGCCGGATGGAACCTGCTATGAGCCGGACAGCATTCAGAAAGTACACCAAAGCTATGGACGTCCTTATCAGTTGCCTAATAGTACGGCGCATAACGAGACCTGTGCCAATATCGGCAATATGCTTTTCAACTGGCGTATGCTGGAAGTGACGGGCGATGCCAAATATGCGGATATTGTGGAAACCGCCCTTTACAACAGTGTGTTGAGTGGTGTCAGTCTGGATGGAAAGAAATATTTCTATACCAACCCGTTGCGCATCAGTGCGGATTTGCCATACACACTTCGCTGGCCTAAAGAACGTACCGAGTATATCAGCTGTTTCTGTTGTCCGCCTAATACGCTGCGCACCGTTTGCCAAGCCCAGAACTATGCTTATACGGTGACTCCGAATGCGGTATATTGCAATTTGTATGGAGCGAATACACTGGCTACAACTTTGAAGGAAACGGGAAAGATCGGGCTGGTGCAAGAAACGGAGTATCCGTGGGAAGGCGCTGTGAAGCTGACTGTTACCGAAGCTCCGAAACCGTCAAAGAAGAAAGCGTTTTCTTTGTTCCTCCGTGTTCCTGACTGG
>ENA-OPYX01001107-OPYX01001107.1-human-gut-metagenome-genome-assembly--contig:-NODE-1107-length-14996-cov-3.654651_pt1 | contig 14996 bp, 15 predicted proteins | sample MGYA00242639_ERZ504486 | MGnify/ENA primary metagenome ERZ504486 (study PRJEB26092, sample SAMD00036296) | human gut metagenome | host: Homo sapiens | study: EMG produced TPA metagenomics assembly of... | reverse complement strand
AGAGTTGTATGGAAGTGCAGCCTACCCATGCGCCAGGCTGCTGACGGTTTCGCTCCCCACCAGCACTTCCCACCCATCAGGCGGCGGGGGGGAGGTCGGCAAAGGCGGCATAGAGGTGCTCGGCCCTGCCCTGCCCGGCGGGGGAGCCGGTGCGGCACAGGCTGGCCGGGACGGCCGGCAGGATACAGTGCCCGGCCACGGTGGTGCAGGGAACAAGACGCACCCCCAGCGCCGGGACGGGCAGGGGAGCGGCCCCGGCAAAGTGCTGCTCCAGATAAGTACCCAGGGCGGGCGGCAGGCGGCCCTGCACGGCACCGAACCGCACCAGCACCACCGTCCGGCCCGAAAGCGGCTCCTGCACCGAGAAGCCGGTGTCGCAGAAGGCCCGGACATCCAGCGCTGTGTCTGCCACGGTGAGCCGGGCGGAGAATACCTGCCCGCCGCCCCGGCCCAGAAAGCGGAGCACCCCCTGCACAGCCAGCACCACCCCGCCCGCGCCGCCAGCAGTGCCCCGGCCGAGAGGGCAGGTAGATGCAGCCGTTGTTGGTCTGGGCCCCGGGCAGCAGCAGCGCCCCCGCCAGCAGCAGATTTCCCGCGCAGAACCACCCCACAAGCCGGGTAAAGCATCGGCCCCGGGCCAGCCGTAGGCAGCGGCCACCGTGAGGGCGGCGGTTGACACTTTATATAAGAGCGCGGCAGCGTCCGGCGCTTCCGGGGCCAGCAGGGCCAACGAGGAAGCCGCCCCCGCCGCCCCGCCCAACAGCAGCCGCCCGGCCCGGCACTCCACCCCGGCCAGCAGCCCCGCCGCCAGCAGGAACAGCAGCGTGAGCGCAAAATTTTGTCAGCAGCAGGACATCGAGGTAGATCACAGTCTTGATGGGCGGCACCTTCTTTCTGGTATTGACAGGGTAACAGAAGCGTAAGAAAAAGGGTGTCGGAACACGGGCTCGCCCTCTCAGGCGCTAACGCGCCAGCTCCCCCAAAGGGGGAGTCAAGACTGCCCCGGCCTTTAGCAGCTGCTTGCGGTGGTCCTGCCAAAGGCTCCCCCCTCGGGGGAGCTGGCAAAGCCGCAAGGCTTTGACTGAGAGGGTTGAGCCCTTTTGAAAAACTTTTTTCACAAATTTCCAAAAAAGGCTTGCAAAAGGGAGCGAGAAGAGTTATAATACCTTTCGCAGTCAATTGTGCGCTGCGCAATTGTGTTTTGAAAGATGTGCCTCTTTAGCTCAGTCGGTTAGAGCACCTGACTGTTAATCAGGGTGTCGCCTGTTCGAGTCAGGCAAGAGGCGCCATTAGGCGGCGAGGGCAACTTCGCCGCTTGTTTTTTAACCGGATGTTGTAACCAATCTGAGACTTTTTTCACAAAATCTTCAAAATTAATGATTTCTTAAAAAATGTCCTCTTGAAGATGCTGTCAGATTGTGGTATACTACACCCAAACCTTGGAACAGTTTTTAAACGTTCCGTGGTGATTGACTCAGATCAAAGGGTAGGCGCTCCCTTCTTTTGATAGCAGCGGACTTCTGCTTTGCCCTGGTTCTCCGCAGGGCAGGGCAAAGCAGAAGGCTATGCGCTGTTAAACCGGAGTGCAAAAAGAAAACCTTTTTCATTTGTCAGACCTACGGTCAAAACAACAGCAAACTGGGGCTTGTGTAAACAGACCGGGTGTGCTAGAATAAAAGCCGTAGTTTTTGAAATAGACACAGTACATTGAAAAAGAGATCGTTTGCTTTTGGTTGTCGGTCTCTTGTAAAGGAAACATCGTATGCGTTATACCTATGTGCGGCAGCACGATTCTACGGACTGCGCGGCCGCTTCACTCGCAATGGTGTGCCTCCATTACAAAAAGGAAATCACCATCACCCGCCTGCGGGATATGATGGGAACCGACATGAAAGGCACGAACCTCGTTGGCCTGCAGAAAGCAGCCAATGAGCTGGGCTTCAGCACGGCGGCTGTCCGTGTTGACCGCGAAAACTTTTTAAGCGATTTCACACTGCCCGCAATTGCGCAGGTCATTACCGACCAGGGCATGACCCACTTTGTGGTCATCTTCAAAAAGACGACCATTAAGGAGGACGATGCCCGCCGCAAGCATGTGGTGCAGGAAGAAGAACGCAAGGCTGATGCAAGCAAAAAGTACAAATGCAAGGATTACGTTGTCATCGGCGACCCTGCAAATGAACTGAAAAAGATCAGCCTGGATGAGTTCTATAAAAACTTCACCGGCGTGCTGCTGCTGCTGAACCCCACAGCGGAGTTCAAGGGCGGCACCGGTAAGCATAAGGTGGAGGGTAAAGAGGAAGCCAAAGCAGCCCGCAACAACATGTTGAAGCGGTACATGGATTTGCTGCTTCCTCAGAAAAAGCTGTTTGCTTACGCTATTCTCAGTTCAGTGATCCTGACACTGATCGGCATCGTGTCCACCGTCTTTAATAAGGCGATCATGGATGAGGTGCTGCCTTATGGGTTAAAGAACCTGCTCGTATCGCTCATTGTCGTGTTCAGTGTGGTCAACCTGACCAGCACGCTGCTCTCGACTGTGAGACAGTGGATCCTGATCTTCCTTTCCATTAAAATTGATATCCCGTTGATGCTGGGCTACTTCGAGCATGTGTACAAACTGCCGATGAAGTTCTTTGCATCCCGTAAGACTGGCGAGATCACCACCCGCTATTCCGATGCAGGCACCATCAAATCGGTGCTGACCAGCATTGCAATGAGCGTGGTCATGGACATTGTGATGGCCGTGGGTACAGGCTTTGTCCTGTTCCGGATGAACTCCTCGCTGTTCTCCATTACTCTGTTTACCACCGTTCTGAGCCTGCTGCTCGTCATCATCTTCAAGCAGCCCTACAAGCGGATCAATGAAGAGACGATGGTGCAGTCGGCCGTTCTGAACAGCCAGATGATCGAGAGCCTGCGCGGCATCGAGACCATCAAGTGCAACGCCTGCGAAGAGCGCGAGCTGGAAGCCCTTGAGCGTGAATACATCAAGAGCCTGAAGATCAGCCTGCGTTCCAGCAAGATCAGCACCGGCCAGAGCCTGATCTCCAGCGTGATCATGACCGTGTTGAACATGGTCACCACCTATGTGGGCATCACGCAGGTGCTGAATGGCCAGCTGACGCTGGGCGGCTATATGGCGTTCAGCACCCTTTCGGGCTACTTTACTTCTCCGGTGAGCGAGCTCATCAGTATGCAGATGTCCATTCAGGAGGCTTCCATCTCCATGAAGCGCCTGACGGAGATCATGGATTACGAATCCGAGCAGGACGATGACCACGAGTACACCGAGATGGAGAGCATGGAGGGCGACATTGAGTTCAAGGATGTCACCTTCCGGTATGGCAACCGCACCCCGGCACTGGACCACATCTCCTTCACCATCCCGCAGGGCAAGAAGGTGGCGCTGGTTGGTTCCTCGGGTTCCGGCAAGTCCACCATCACCAAGCTCCTGCTCAAGTATTACGAGCCGGAGAGCGGCACCATCAGCGTGAATGGCGTTGATCTGGACGAGTACAGCAATGCATCCGTCCGCCGCTGCATTTCCTATGTCCCGCAGAACGTTGAGCTGTTCAGCAAAACGATCTTCGAGAATATCCGCATCTCCCGCCCCGAGGCTACCCTGGATCAAGTACGGGAGGCGGCCAAGAAGGCCGACGCACACGAGTTTATCCGCAAGCTGCCGTTGCAGTACAACACCTATCTGGAGGAAGCCGGCAACGGCCTGTCCGGTGGTGAGAAGCAGCGCATTGCACTGGCCCGTGCGTTCCTGAAGGATTCGAGCCTTTACATCTTTGATGAATCGACCTCCAGCCTGGACTTTGGTACAGAGAATACCATCTTTGATATGATCTATAACCAGCTGGCTGACCGTTCGATGCTGATCGTGGCACACCGCCTTTCCACCATCCGTGATTGTGACCTGATTCTGGTCATGGATCACGGCCAGATCGTGGAGCGCGGCACCCATGACGAGCTGCTGGCAAAGCAGGGCAAGTATTACGAGCTCTGGAACCTGCAGCAGGGCATTTTCCGCCGCAAGAAGGAAGAGCCTGCACCCGTTGCCCCCGCGGCTGTTGTTGAAGAAGACGACGATGGCGAGGCAATGACCTATTAAGTTGCAGCCGAGTGCGCACTCGGTTACATAAATGATCTTTGGATGGATGCGCAGCCGGAAAAAGATCGCCAAAATAAGTTTTTTCATTCATTTGAAGGGAGTAATTCATTATGATGATGCCTGCAAACTACTCTGTTATCGCAGAGAACGAAATGACCTACGTCAACGGTGGCGCTAGCTTTATCGACGCTATCGGCGCTGTTACCGCTCCTATCTGGACTCTGGACAACGTTAAGACCTTCAACACCAACATCGTGACTCTGGTTGGCAACACCTTCCTGAGCAAGGTTGTTGGTCAGACCATCGGTGTCCTGTTCAGCGGCAACACCACCTGGAAGACTGTCGGCGCTATCCCCAAGACCCTGTTCACCACCAATGTTGCTGGTGGCACCATTGAGAAGAACAACATCGGTGACTATGTCATGAACGCTCTGGGCGTTGCTGCTGCTGTCTACAACCTGGGCGTGGCTCCCGCCAAGAACAAGGTCAAGGAGGAAGTTCTGATCTTCGGTGTCTAATTAGACGTGATCTAAAAATTATGAAGCGTTGAGGAAACTGCACCGCCCTACTTGTTAGCGCGGGGCAGACAACAATGCCTCGTTATGGTGTGCCAGGAGGCGTGTGCCTCCTGGCACACCTTATTTTTATGTTGCTTATCGCGTTGCGGTAGGCAATTGTGTGTGGTAGAAGATTATGTTTATCCTTACAGGAATGCTCTTTACATAGTGACACTTTATCGCTGTGTGAGTGGCTTACCGTGAGCATCCTCACCCTCTCAGGCGCTTTGCGCCAGCTCTCCCGAAGGGAGAGCCCTTGGCATAGCGCAGTGTACGGCGGGTTTCCCTTTGCGTAGTGTGAACGCAGACTTGCCCACAGTGCAGGGAGTGAGTCATTCTGTCAAAACCTCCCACTTTGGGGAGGTGGCAGCGCGTGTGCGCTGACGGAGAGGGTGAGCCCGGTAGAGGTATAAGCTGATGAAAAAGACGATAGTTGTCAAGAATAACGACATGCTGGATGTAGCCCGAAGACTTCGGAGGGAAATGACACCACAGGAGCAACGGCTTTGGTATGTTTTCTTGCGGAAATATCCGGTAAAATTCTACAAACAGCGGATCATTGAATCGTTTATTGTGGATTTTTATTGCGCGGATGCAAGATTGGTTATTGAACTTGACGGCTCACAGCATTATACTGAACAGGGGAAAGCTTACGATGAGGAACGAAGTGCTATCCTGCATGGCTATGGCTTGAAAGTTTTACGGTTCTCTAATCGGGATGTTAACAATCATTTTGATGCTGTATGCGAGACCATTGATAGGGAAGTACAAATTCGGATATAAAAGCAGCTGTGACCCTTTTTGTCAAGAGCTCCCACTTTGGGGGAGCTGGCAAAGCCGTCAGGCTTTGACTGAGAGGGTGAGGCCGCTTTGAGGAGAGTCTTTGGCAAAACGGTAAAAAAGAATCTTTGACCCCAGACAATTGCTTATTGCAAACAAAAAAGAAACAGGTGGACATTATTATGAGAGAGATCCAAGTTGCAGAAAACAAGACCCTGAAGCTGACCAACGTTCTGGCACGCAAGATCGATGCCAGCGAGCTGGGCAACCTGGGCGTGATCCTGACCCAGATGCAGAACTTTATCAAGAGCCACAGCGCCATGCCGGTTGGCCCTGTGATCCAGTGCGTCAAGTTTACCTCCGGCCCCAACCCGGAGCCGCAGATCTATTTTATGATGCAGGTCAACCAGCTCATCCCCCGCCTGGAGCCGGGCTACGAGCAGGACGCTGTGCTGCGGGTGAAGGGCTGCCTGTACGCCCACTTCACCGGCCCCATGGACCACAGCAGCCTTGCCAGCCAGAAGCTGAACATCTATGCCTACGAGCACGAGATCGAGCTGACCGGCACCACCTACAGCATCTACGTCAATCAGGACAGCGAAAACGGTGTCATGGACGTTTTTATGGAGACGAAGTAATATGACCACTCGCATTCAGAATCTTTCCGACCTGCAGGACCGCCGCATTATGATGGAGAAGAAGCTGCCGGCCTTTGGCTACGCGCTCATTCTTCTGGTGGCTTTCCTCATGGTGTTTCTGGTGATCTGGAGCACCCAGAACAAGCGCACCTACGTCAGCCAGTCCACTGGCTCAGTGCAGGCGGCCAACAAGACCTATATCATGTCCAGCTACTCCGGTTCCATCACCGAGCTGAACATCTCGGAGGGCAGCTATGTCACCGAGGGCGACCTCATTGCCCACATCAAGAGCACCGATCTGGACATCCAGCAGGACAGCTACCAGAAGCAGCTGGACATCTACAAAAAGCAGAAGAGCCAGTACGAAAAGCTGCTCAAGTCCATTCAGGACGACAAGAACTACTTCAGCGAGACCGACATCGACGATCAGCCCTATTACTACCAGTACGAGAGCTACAAGAGCCAGGTCAGCCAGAAGGCGTTTGATGCTTCGCCCTATCAGGCCGCCGGTTACACCGACGAGCAGATCAAGACCATGATGGAGCAGAACCAGAGCGAGGTGGAGAGCCTGTACTACTCCACCCTGCAGTCCATTTCTGCCAACCTGACCAGCGTGCAGGCCAACATTGACAACATCGAGGCCCAGCTGGATGCCCTGAACACCGGCGCAAATGATTACTACATCTACGCTCCCACCTCCGGTGTCATCCACATGGACACCCCCTACAAGGTGGGCATGGTGCTCAGCGCAGGCTCCGCTCTGGCCACCGTTGCCAGCGAGAACAGTGACCTTGAGATCGTGGCGGCTGTCACCGTCAACGACCGGCCGCTGATCAACGTGGGCGACCCCTGCAAGATCGCCATCACCGGCCTGTCGGAGTATTCCTACGGCACCCTGACCGGCACTGTTACCTCCATCGACAGTGACGTGACCTCCAGCACCAGCGGGTCTTACTACAAGATGACCATCAAGCCGGACAACACCTATGTCGTGAGCACCAGCGGCGACAAGGTGGATCTTTCCAACGGCATGAGCGTCACCGCCCGTGTGGAGTACGATGAACTGACTTACTTTGACTATGTGATGGAGGCCCTGGGCGTGCTGTTCCGCTAAGCGCCCGCCGATTCCACGCCCAAGAGGTACGAAAGAATGAAACTGAACCCGAAACAGCTGGCCGCCAGCGCGGCTTTGCTGGGTGTGCTGGCCTGTGCCGCCGCCCTGCCTGCGTCGGCTGCCGGCCCTGTTACCACGCCGCTGGCCCTCACGCTGCCCAAGGTGAGCTTTCCCTGGGACAAAGTTACCGCCGAGAGCATCGAGACCGGCAGCTACGATGCCGCCCCGCTGGCGGGCACGGCCCAGCAGCTCTCCCCGGTGACCACCCCCGCCAATGCCGCCAGCAAGAACGGCGTGACCTATGTCTCTGATAACCCCAATGTTGTCTCGGTGGACAGTGAGGGCGTGGCGCAGGCTGTGGGCCTGGGCACGGCCAACATCACCGCCACCTGCGGCGGGGTGAGCTGCACCTATACCATTACCCCCCAGCCGGATGCCAGCATGATCGCCACCGAAATGGATATCACCCTTGCATCCAGCACCATTGCCGTGGGCGAGACCACCAGCCTTTCGCTGGCAGTGCTGCCCACCTCGGCGGCCAACTATATCAACGTCAGCCTGAGCTCTTCCAATGAGAAGGTGGCCACCGTCAACAACTTTGGCAAGGTGACCGGCGTTGCCCCGGCAAGGCCACCATCACCGCCACGGACGGCAACGTGAGCTGCACGGCCACCGTTACGGTGGTTGCGGCCAACACCAGCACCGTCTCCAGCCAGTCCATCTCCCTGAACACCAACTATGTGGTGCTCAAGCCGGGCTCCTCCAAGACCATCACCGGCAAGGTGTCGCCGGCCTCTGCCAGCCAGAGCCTGACCTTCAAGAGCCAGGACAAGAGCATCGCCACCGTCAGCGGTTCCGGTGTCATCACCGGCGTTGCCACGGGTGCCACCTCCGTGGTGGTCTCCAACGGCACCGCCTCCACCTCGGTCACGGTCATCGTCAACCGCACCGCATCCACCTCTGGCAGCAGCAGCGATACCAGCGGTGAGGGCACCGAGGACAACGTCACCACCGATGCCACTGTTGCCGCCATCCAGAACGCCGCAGGGGAGGAAGTGTCCCTCTATCAGAGCGACGTGCCTGCCATTACCGGCGAGATCCTGAGCGCCCTGCGCACCACGGGCCGCAGCCTGATCGTGCTGGGCGAGGATTATACCCTGCGGATCGATGGCACCAGCATCAAGAGCACCCAGGGCGGGTTCAGCACCGCCCTGACCTTTGCCCCCGATGAAAACGGCCTGAGCTTCCAGCTGGGCGAAAGCGGCGCGCTGCCCTGCGTGGTGCAGATCACCCTGACCGGTGAGAACGCCGCTTACAGCCGCCTGTATCTGCACAATACCGCCAGCGAAAAGTGGCAGTTCCTGAACAGCTACAAGGATGGCACCATCACCGCCGATACGGCTGGCAGCTACCTGCTGACCAACCAGAATCTGCGTTTCACCAATATCAACTGGACCTTCTTCATCGCCGCCGGTGCGCTGACCGTGGTCTGCCTGATCGTGTATATCGCCGTCAAGAAACGGTATTGGTTCTGGTAATTATAACTGTGCGTAATAAAACCTCCCGCTCATTCGAGTGGGAGGTTTTGTGTTTATCGGAAGTTCTTGACAATCAAAATACAATGTGATATGATTTTGATATCAGAAAGAAACTTCCAAACCCTGTAAAGGAGGGACTTTTTATGGAAGAGAAGATCTTACAGACCAAGAAGAACGGCATGACCATGCTGCTGCTGACCCTGCTGGGCTATGTAGCATCCATTGCTCTGTTCATTTGCAGCATCACCCTGCTGGATGCAGACCGGATGCTTCTGGGCGTGCCGCTGCTGATTTTGTCCATTGCGTATTGGATCACAGGTATTTTCCTGTTCTGCGGCCTTAAAGTGCTAAAGCCGCAGGAGGCGCTGGTGCTCACCCTGTTTGGCGATTACATCGGCACCCTGAAGGGACAGGGCTTTTACTGGGTAAACCCCTTCTGTACCGCCGTCAACCCCGCCGCCGGCACCCGCCTGAGCCAGAGCGGAGATGTGAACAGCAAGGAAACCAACGTGGCTGCGCTGTTTGGCGGTAACGGTCAGAATGCTCAGATGAGCGTCGAGTCCATGAGCAAAAAGATCTCGCTCAAGATGATGACCCTGAACAACTCCCGCCAGAAGATCAACGATTGTCTGGGCAACCCGGTGGAGATCGGTATTGCAGTCATCTGGCGCGTGACCGATACCGCCAAGGCTGTGTTCAACGTGGACAACTACAAGGAATATCTCTCCCTGCAGTGCGACAGCGCCCTGCGCAACGTGGTGCGGGTGTACCCCTATGATGTTTCTCCCAACGTGGATACCACCGGCGACGGCGTAGCCGACGAGGGCAGCCTGCGCGGCTCCTCCGAGGTAGTGGCTGCCCGCATCCGGGACGAGATCCAGAAGAACGTGGCCGAGGCCGGTATCGAGGTGGTGGAAGCCCGCATCACTTATCTGGCCTACGCCCCCGAGATCGCAGCGGTCATGCTGCAGCGCCAGCAGGCAAGCGCCATCATCGATGCCCGCAAGATGATCGTGGACGGTGCCGTGGGCATGGTGGAGATGGCGCTGGATCGCCTGAGTGAGAACAAAGTGGTGGAACTGGACGATGAGCGCAAAGCGGCAATGGTCTCCAACCTGCTGGTGGTGCTCTGCGGCAACCGTGATGCGCAGCCCATTGTGAACAGCGGCAGCCTATACTGATGGCAGAGCCGAAAAAAGCAGACTCCCCCTGCGCCTGAATGCGAAGCTCTACGATGCCCCTTGCCGCATGGGCTGAGGATGACTTCCGCTCGGTGAACGGGCAGATCGAGTATCTGCTCACCGAGTGTGTGCGTCAGCGCAAAAAGAACGGCAAGTACGTCTCTGATCAGATCGACATGCCGCCCGAACTGGATATCAAGTAAAAGAACGACCCTCTCAGTCAAAGCCTGTTGGCTTGCCAGCTCCCCGAAGGGGGAGCCTATCGCTGGCCTGGGATAAAGGCAGCATAGCCTCGCCCTTCGGGAGAGGTGGCATTGCGAAGCAATGACGGAGAGGGTCGTTCCTTATTTAATTGGTATGCTCGCTCCACCCGCTGGAGGTGATCACTTCGCCATCGGTGGTGCACCAGAGAGCTTCCACGCCGTCCAGCGATTCCACGAGCTGCTTGCCCTCTTCCAGAGGCAGGCAGAACAGGCCGGTGGTCAGGCAGTCGGCCACACCGGAGTCCGGAGCCAGCACGCTCACGCCGTCAAAGTAGGCGGCGGGCCAGAGGGTGGCCGGGTCGATGAGGTGGTGGTAGCGCACACCGTCCACAACGTAGTAGCGCTGGTAGTCGCCGCTGGTCACAAGGGAGAGGTCACTCATCTTGACGGCGGCCACGGTGGAGCTGCCGTTGGTGTAGACCTCGGAGGAGTTCCACGGGTTTTCCACGCCGCCTACCCACTGGGAGCCGTCCGGCTTGGTGCCGATGGCCCGCAGGTTGCCGCCCACGCTGATGAGGGCGCTGGTCAGGCCCCGGGCTTCGGCGGCCTGTGCGGCCTGCTCCACGGCGTAACCCTTGCCCACGCTGCCTACGTCCAGCGACATGGCCGGGTCGGCCAGATAGACTGTTTTGGCATCTTCATCAATGATGAGGTTGGCGATATCGCAGTGCTGCGCGGCGGCATCCAGCTCTTCCTGCGTGGGCAGCTGGTTGTTGCTGTCGTTGTCATCGGCCAGTGCGGCCTCGCGGTAGTTGTGCCAGATGTTCAGCACACTGCCCAGCGCAATGTTCAGCTTGCCGCAGGTGGTGTCGTACATGGTCTGGGCCAGTTCCAGCATCCCGAGGATCTTGTCATCCACCGTCACCGGGGCAATGCCCGCATTGTCGTTGATGGTCTTGATGTTGGTCACGCCATCGTAATCATTATAAATGTCGTAGAGCTGGTTGTACTCCACAAGGTCGGCGTGGAGCGCGTCCATCTGGGCGGTGAACTCTTCCTCGCTGTCGCAGTAGGCGATGACCTGCGTCACGGTGTCGAACACATCATAGAACACGGTGGAGTAGCGCTGCGGGCCATCGGCGGCGCTGGAGGCGGTGGAGCCGGAGGTACTGCCGCAGCCAGCCAGCAGGCTCAGGCTGAGCGCAGCCGCCAGCAGGGCGGAAAAAATACGCTTGGTCATCATGCTTTGGCGGTCTCCTTTGCGGCGGTAAAGGCGGTGTGCTCTTCCTGCAGATGTGCCAGCAGGTCACCGAACACCCAGTTCTTGCTGGTGGGGGTCACAACGGCCTTGAGGGGGATGTTCACCTGTGCCTGCTTCATCAGGTCCAGCAGGGTGTCCACATCCTTATCCTTGAAGTTGGCCAGCACCAGCGCCGGGGGATAAGCACCCGGCTCCAGCACCAGAGTGCGGGTGGTCTTGACCTCCACCTCGCCCAGCAGCTGGGCCACGGTCCTGCCTGCATCGGCGGGGGAGACCAGCTGCAGTTTCATCCCGAAAGCGGGGGCCATCCCCTCCAGAATGCCCCGGTCGGCGGCAGAAAGGTTCCAGCCCAGCGCCAGCGGGATGCCGGCATTCTGGTTGCGTGCAATATGAGCTTTCATAGAAATACCTCGCTTTTCAAGGGTGAATTCAAAATACACCATAGTATACCATATTTGATGACAAAAGAAAACAACCCCCTCAGTCACGCTGCCGCGTGCCGAGAGGGTCGTTCCATTCTCAGTTCATCTTCTTGCCAAAGAACTCGACTTCCTTGGTGATAAAGCCCATCAGTTCATCGAACTGGTCGGGGGTCAGGCTCTGGGCACCATCGCACTTGGCCCTTGGCAGGGTTGTTGTGCACCTCGATCATCAGGCCGTCGGCACCGGCGGCCACGGCGGCCTTGGCCAGCTGGGGCACCATCCAGGCATGGCCGCAGGCGTGGCTGGGGTCCACCACCACGGGCAGGTGGGTCATTTTGTGGAGCATGACCACACCGGCAAGGTCGAGGGTGTTGCGCATACTGGTCTCAAAGGTGCGGATGCCGCGCTCGCAGAGGATAACGTTCTCGTTGCCCTCAGCCATGATGTACTCGGCGCTCATCACAAATTCTTCCAGCGTGTTGGCCAGGCCGCGTTTGAGCAGCACGGGCTTTTTCTGGCGGCCCACGGCCTTGAGCAACTCAAAGTTCTGCATATTGCGGGCACCCACCTGGATGAGGTCTACATTCTCGAACAGGGGCAGGTGCTCGGTGTTCATGATCTCGGTGACGATGGGGGAGCCGGTGGCGCGGCGGGCCAGCTTGAGCAGGTCCAGGCCCTCACTCCGCATTCCCTGGAAGGAGTAGGGGGAGGTGCGGGGCTTGAATGCGCCGCCGCGCAGCAGGGAAGCGCCTGCATCCTTGACGCGCTGGGCGCAGTAGGTGATCTGCTCCTCGCTCTCGATGCTGCAGGGGGCCTGCAATGACGGCGAAGTTGCCGCCGCCGATCTTCACGCCGTTGACATCGATCACGCTGTCGTCCGGGTGGAACTTGCGGTTGGCTTTCTTGTAAGGCTCAGACACGCGGCGGCAGGTCTCGACCACAGGGTTGGCCAGCACCCAGCTCTCGGCAATGGCCTTGGTGTCGCCGATCAGGCCCAGAATGTGGGTGTCGCTGCCCTTGGAGTCGTTGATCTGCAGCCCCATATCCTGCAGCTCGTGGCAGAACTCGCGGACCTGTGCGTCGGGGGCATCCTGTTTCAGTACAATGATCAGGTGGTCGTCTCCTTATCCTTCTCACACAAACGGCACAGGAGACCGGCTCCATTGCCGCGATTTATTTTCGTGAAGTTCAGTTTCCTGAAGCATGGGCCTATGATAACACTTCAGGGAACTGGAAGTCAAGAGAAATTTTGAAATTTTGGAAAGAAAGTGGTAGAATAAAAGCAGCCTGAGAGGGCAAGGAGTTTACAAGGAGCGATCATCAATGGGAAAAGAAGCAAAAACGAATGCCATGCGCATCCTGGAACGGGCCAAGGTGCCCTATACAGCCCACGAATATGCCCACGAAGAGGGCGTGGCGGTGGACGGCGTGACCGTGGCCGCCAGCATGGGGGAGGACCCGGCCTGCGTATATAAGACTCTGGTGACCCAGGGCAGCAGCAAAAACTACTTTGTGTTCGTCATTCCGGTGGCGGCAGAGCTTGACCTGAAGGCCGCTGCCCGCAGCGTGGGCGAAAAAAGCGTAGCCATGATCCATGTGGCCGATATCAATAAGGTCACCGGCTATGTCCGGGGCGGCTGCAGCCCGGTGGGCATGAAAAAGCAGTACACCACCGTGTTTGATGAAAGCGTGCTGGCTCAAGAAAAGGTCTATGTCTCCGGCGGCCGCATTGGTACGCAGGTGTGCTGCGCACCCGCCGACCTCATCCGGGTAGCAAGGGCAACAACAGCGAAGATCATCTTCTAAGGTAAAACGCCCTTACTGCCAACGCAATGACGGAGAGACTGTACAGAGCGGGGCCTGCTCAGTGAGATAAAACTTACTTTATTATATTTTCTAAAAAAGTCATACTTAAAAAGAAATACGGTGTCGAAACTGCACAAAACTTTTGAAAGTTTTTTGACGCGGGAGAACACAAGGGAGAAATTGCCCCAAGGGCCTTTGCAAAGTGGAATTTTTGCCGTAAACTGTATGTAGTACAGGGACGGTACCCCGGCGGATGCCGGGTGCCGCCTGAAAAAGCGCAGAGCAAAAGGGGAACTTCAAAGATGAAGATGCTGTCGGGCTTCACAGAACAGAACACCATTCGTGCTGTTCAGGGGCATCGTGCAGCTTTGTGCAAAGCGCTGGGAGAGCATACGCAGAAATAAAGGCCGTGGTGCAGGTGTACCACAGCTTTTTTTTGTTTTGCAGACGGAGAAAGAGAGGTTCGGATATGATTCGGAAAGTTGCAGTGATCATGGGCTCGGACAGTGATTGGCCGGTGGTAAAGGGGGCCTGTGCCCAGTTGAAGGCGCTGGACATCCCCTTTGAGGCACACATCCTTTCGGCACACCGCACCCCTGCCGAGGCCGCGGATTTTGCCAAAAATGCCCGGGCCAACGGCTTTGGTGTGATCCTGTGCGCGGCGGGCATGGCGGCCCATCTGGCCGGTGCCTTTGCCGCCAACACCACCCTGCCTGTCATCGGCATCCCGATGAAGGGCGGCGCGATGGACGGTCTGGACGCGCTGCTGGCCACGGTCCAGATGCCCAGCGGCATCCCGGTGGCTACCGTGGCCCTGAACGGGGCCAAGAACGCCGCCTGGCTGGCTGCCGAGATCCTGGCCCTGAGCGATGACACACTGGCCGGGAAGCTGGAGGCCGAGCGGGTGAGCATGGCACAGCAGATCGCAGCCAAGGAAGAAAAGCTGCAGAACGAACTGAAAGAGTTGTAAGGAGAACCAATGTCTGATTTTGCATATCCGCTGCACGAGGAATGCGGCGTTTTTGGCATTTACGACCGGGCGGGCACCGAGGACGTGGCCGCTGCCGCCTATTCTGCCCTGTATGCGCTGCAGCACCGCGGGCAGGAGAGCTGCGGCATTGCGGTCAACGATGACGGTGTCATCCAGGGCCACCGCGACCTCGGCCTGGTGAACGAGGTGTTCACCCCCGCCGTGCTGGGCAGTCTTTCCACCCCCACGGCCCACATGGCAACGGGCCATGTCCGCTATGCCACGGCCGGCAGCCGGGTGCGGGCCAACGCCCAGCCCATGCATCGTCCGGCATGGCCGGGGCACCATGGCCCTCTGCCACAACGGCAACCTGACCAATGCCTTGGAGCTGCGCCGTCAGCTGGA
>ENA-OPYX01001105-OPYX01001105.1-human-gut-metagenome-genome-assembly--contig:-NODE-1105-length-15009-cov-4.160328_pt1 | contig 15009 bp, 14 predicted proteins | sample MGYA00242639_ERZ504486 | MGnify/ENA primary metagenome ERZ504486 (study PRJEB26092, sample SAMD00036296) | human gut metagenome | host: Homo sapiens | study: EMG produced TPA metagenomics assembly of... | reverse complement strand
GTGATACAAATTTCAGTATTTGGAATCTATTTTTAATTCATTATTTATCTGGAATTATATGTTAGTTGGAAGAAATAACAAAGGGGTTACAGAAACTAGTCAAGCAACAATCCCTTTATTAACAGTGTCTGCAGATGGAAAGAATATTAACCAGTTGCATGGGTATCAGGGAAGTGTTGATGCATCCTTGATCCGTGACAGTATCACACCAATTTATGAGAATGAAGTAAAAGTAATGCTGACATATGCAAAATCTGATGTCAGTGTCGTGTCATATAAGATTTATGATACAGATAATAAAACAATCCTTGGAAATGGTGATACAGCATTTCATAAAGTCAAAGGAAAAAAGACGGACAAAACATTAAGATTAAAGAACGTCTGGAAAATGGAAAAACATATCTAATGGAATTGTCAGTGAAACAAAATGACAAAACGATCCGTTATTTTACACGTGTGATTTATGGAACTAGTTTTCATTTAAAAGAATGTTTGGATTTTGCACAGAAATTCCATGATGCAGCATTGACAGAAGGTAATACAGAGTTTATCAGTCAGTATTTAGAAACGGCAGAGGGAACAACATCGAATAATCTGGCGAATGTTGACTTGAAATCGACACAGGAAGCGGTATCTTATGCAACATTAAAACCACAGGTTGAAAGTGTATATCCTGCAACCGTAAAAGAAATTTCTGAAAATGTAACGTCACTGGAGCTGAGATATATTCTTTCAGCAGAGAATACGGATGGAACAAAACAGTATTATCAGGCAACAGAATATTTCAGGGTTCGATATGCAAAGGACAGAATGTATCTGTTAAATTATGAACGTAATATGGAAGCATATATGCGATACGATACGATCGATCGTAGTAATAATCGTATTTTATTGGGAATCGGAAGCAGTCAGAAACAGTTGATCAGTAAAAATGGCGGAAAGAAAGCAGCATTCGTTGTCCAAGATGAATTGTGGTATTATGACTATCAGAAGTCCAACATGCACAAAGTATTTTCTTTTGAAGGAGAAGATTATCGTGACAGTCGCAACAACTATCAAAAGCATGCGATTCAGATTATGAAGATGAAGAATAATGGAGATATAGCATTCTTGGTTTATGGATATATGAGTCGAGGAAAACATGAAGGAGAGAATGGTATTTCTGTTTATCAGTATACTGCGTCAGACCAGAAGATTGAGGAACTAGGCTTTATCCCAACACAGATTCAGTATGATATGATGAAAAATGACATTAAAAAAGGTGCATTTTTAAGTGGTAGCGGACAGTTTTATTTCTATTTGGATGGAGCGGTTTATCAGGTAGATCTTGACTCTGGAAAGAGTAAGATTCTGGCAAAGAACATTACAGATGATATGACAGTTATCTCTGAGAATGGAATGCTTGCATTGAATCAGTCAAAGAATAAGATGAAAGTTGTGGATCTTTCCACACAGAAAACAGAAGTGATCACATGTAAAGATGATCAGGTACTGCGTCCAATTGGATTCATAGAGAAAGATTTTATCTATGGAGTTGGAAATAAAAAAGAAGTTGTAAGGAATAAAGATGGTTCTTATATGTATCCATTGACAAATGTATATATAAGAAACAATAAAAAGATTGTAAAAGAGTATGGAGAAGATGGTACTTATATTACGAACACAAGTGTAGACGGAACAACGATCGCATTGACACATTCTAAGAAGAGTGGAAATGGATATAAGAAGATCAATGTAAGTTATATTCGTTACAAAGATAAACAGGAGAGTAAGGCAGTTTTAGAGTATGGGTATACAGGAACAAGATTGAATCAGTTATATCTTGCATTCCCGGATGATGTTTATATTCAGACAAGACCAAACTATCTTTCTACAAATGTTGAGGAACAGGAAGATGAGATAAAGATCAAATTTGCTGTAAATGATAATAAATATAGGGATGCATTTGTCTATACAGGCGGTAAGTTGTCAGGAATTTACAGTAATCTGAAAGAAGCTATCAAGGTCGCCAAGCAAGGTGGTGGAGTAGTTGTAAATTATCATCAGATGTATTTGTGGGAGAAAGGTGTTGCACAGAATTATGGAAAAGGATCTAATATCCCGATGATCAAAGCAAAGAATAAAGATGAGACAGATATTGCATGTATTCTGATGATGGCAAGATCAGAAGGAATTAAGATTTCCTATGATAAGATCAAGAAGATGTCAGGCAGCACATATGATAAATTATTTAAGGTGTTCAATAAGCGTGCAGTTAATTATTCTGACTGCAGCATGGATGATCTTGTTTATGCAATAAGTAAGGGAAGATCTTTCGTGGCACAGAGAAAGAATGGCACATATGTATTAGTTATGAGTTATAATCAGACGGATTTAAGATATTATGATCCGACAAATGGAAAGTCTGTAAAAGCAAATCGCAAGAAGCTTGAGAGTGAATTTAAACAAGCAGGAAGCGTTTATTACGGATATGCCAATTAGATTTTGTCTTTAGAGTGCGAACTATGTCGAGACAAAAATTTTAGTTATGATATATTTTATGTTAAAATTAAGATATATATCTGGAGATGATCCGGAAAATGAGAACAGTAAAAACAAACGAAAGGTGAAAGGAATATGGCTGAAGAAACAAAGGAAACAAAAAAGATTATTCCCGAAAGCAAGAAAAAGCATAAAAAGAAACATAAAAAGAAAAAAGTTCTTTTGAAAGTTTCTGTTGTCTTTTTGTTGTTGGTCGTAATCGGCTGGTTTACTTTTGGGGCAAAGGTTATGAAGCTTAGAAGTGAAGCCAAGAAACTCGTTGCTCAGTCGAGTGAGGAGACATTTAAGGCATCACAGACAAGTATTGTATATGACACCAACGGAAAACAGTTACTGAAGTTTAAAGGTGAAAAAGATGTATATTATCTGAAGTACAAGGAGCTTCCGGTTTATGTCATAGCTGCAGTAATTTCTGTCGAAGACAAGAATTTCTATAAACACAGTGGTGTGGATTACAAAGGAATCTCAAGAGCTGCGGTAAGTTATGTGGTACACAAAGGAAGGATCACACAGGGGGGAAGTACTCTGACGCAGCAGCTTGCGAAGACTGTCTTTTTGAATCGTCAGAAGACATGGAAGAGAAAAGTTAAATGAGATCTTTATGGCAGTAGAATTAGAGAAGAAATACTCCAAGGAGCAGATTCTTGAGTTCTATCTGAACAATGTTTATTATGCGAATGGTTATTATGGAATTCAGGCAGCAAGTCAAGGATATTTCCGTAAGGATGCGAAGAATCTGACAATGTCAGAAGCAGCATTTTTATCTGCGATTCCAAATAATCCAACAATCTATGATCCACGTACAAATAAAGAAAATACGATCAAGCGTAGAAATAAGATTCTAAAGGATATGTACGAGCAGAAACTGATCCGTAAAGACCAGTATGAAGAAGCAATCAGTGAAGAGATTAACGTAAAGAGTGCGCAGAAGAGTAAGACAGAGAAGAAGAATTACGTAGAAACATATGTCATTCATTGTGCGACAAAAGAGATTATGAAACAGAAGGGATTTGAATTCAAATATGATTTCAGTTCGACTTCTGAGAAGGAAAAATATCAGGAAGAATATGATAAGATGTATGCAGAGTGTAAGAGGACCTTATACAGTGCAGGATATCATATTTATACATCCATTGATCCAGATGTCCAGAAACAACTGCAGAGCAGTGTAGACAATGCATTGTCTGGATATACAGAGAAAGATAAGAATGGCATTTATAAGACACAGGCATCTGGAACATGTATTGATAATGATACTGGAAAGGTTGTAGCGATCGTCGGTGGACGTGAACAGAAGAATATCGGTTATACATTAAACCGTGCGTTCCAGAGTCCAAGACAGCCAGGTAGTGCGATCAAGCCATTGCTTGTATATGCACCAGCTTTAGAACATGGATGGTCTGCAGGATCAACGGTGAATGATTCACCGATGTCAACGAAAGATAAGAATCGTGTAAGAAACTCTCATGGTTCTTATTCTGGACAGATCTCACTTCGAAGAGCCGTTCAGAAATCAAGTAACGTTGCAACAATGCGGATCTATGAGCAGTTGACACCAAAGACCTGTTTAAAATATCTGGAAGAGATGAATTTTAAATATCTAACAGATTCTGATTATAAGTATTATACGACATGTATTGGTGGTTTCACGAAAGGAACAACATCAGAAGAGATGGCAGCGGGATATGCTACATTGAAGAACGATGGTGTGTATAGAGAACCAACGTGTATTTCTAAGATCACAACTTCTGATGGAGATGAAGTGATGTCATCTTCTACAAAGAAGAGAAGAGTATATTCCACAAATGCAGCAAATGCAATGACAGATGTACTGAAGAGTGTTGTCACAGGTGGAACGGGTGTTGGTGCGAAGGTACCGAATGTTGATACTGCCGGTAAGACAGGTACAACAAGCCTGAATAAAGATGGATGGTTTTGTGGATATACACCTTACTATACAACAGCAGTATGGGTAGGAAGAGATGATAACAGGATTATGGAATCGTTAAGTGGAGCATCTTATCCAAAATCCATCTGGAGTAATTTCATGAATGCGATTCATTCAGAATACTCTTCTACAGATTCTATGGGTGGAAATTATAAGGATTATCAGGGAGAGACTACACAGCAGACAGGAACGCAGGCAACAACAGCGACAGAGAGCAGCACAAAGGGCACAGAAGCAACTACAGCAGCATCTACGACAGCAGCGCCTACAACGGCAGCACCTACAACGGCAGCGCCTACGACAGCGGCTCCTACAACGGCAGCACCACAGCCAGAAGAATAGCCAGCAGAGAATCAGTAAAAAGAATATGGAGATAATTAAAAATCACAGGTAATCCAATACCTGTGATTTTTGTGTATAAGAAAATTCTGCAAAAAAAGACTCCGCCATAAGACGAAGTCTTTATCTATATATTACATATTCTTTTTTTCAAGATATTCTTTGATACGTTCTGTTGGGTTTAACAGATCACTGATTGATGCATCATGATTTAATGTATCAATTAATAGTGCAACGTATTTGGATACGTCAGAAGATGCATACCAGTCACGAGATAATAATTCAGGTGTCTGATAAGTAAGATTAGTTGTGATAACCTTCTCAATAATACCTTCTTCAACTGCACGGTCAAATACTTCTAATCCGTTTGTAAATAAACCAAATGTAGATAAGCAGAATACACGACGGGCATTTCTGCGTTTTAATTCTTTGGCTACGTCGATCATACTTTCTCCAGAAGAGATCATGTCGTCGATGATCAGAACATCCTTACCATCTAAGGAATCACCAAGGAATTCATGTGCAACGATAGGATTACGTCCGTCAATGACAGTAGAATAGTCACGGCGTTTGTAGAACATACCAACATCAACACCAACAACGTTTGCCATGTAGATCGCACGCTGCATAGCACCTTCATCTGGGCTGATAACCATTAAGTGGTCGTTGTCAAAGTGAACATCATCACACTGTTCAACTAATGATTTTACAAACTGATAAGTAGGCTGGATGTTATCAAATCCACTGATAGGGATTGCATTCTGTACACGAGGGTCATGTGCATCGAAAGTCAGGATATTATCAACACCAAGGCTGATCAGTTCCTGAAGCATAACTGCACAGTCTAAAGATTCACGTGTACTTCTCTTATGCTGACGGCTTTCATATAAGAAAGGCATGATAACATTAACACTCTTAGCCTTTCCAGCGGAAGCACTGATGATACGTTTTAAGTCAGCATAGTGATCGTCTGGAGACATGTGGTTTACACGTCCGCTTAAAGAGTAAGTTACGCTGTAGTTTAATACATCAACAATAATGTATAAATCCATGTCACGAACAGATTCGCGAATGATACCTTTGGCTTCTCCAGAACCAAAACGTGGGCAACTAGCATCTAAAAGATAAGTATCTCTTAAATATCCATCACAGGCAACAGAGTCTTTGAAATCTTTATAAGTTTCAGATCTCCACTGGATGATATAGTTGTCGATTGTTTTTCCAAGTTCTTTGCATCCTTCAAGGGCAATGATTCCAAGTTTACCGTCTGGAATCTTAGTAAAGTTACGGTCAGATCGTCTCATGATACTATCTCCTTCGTATATTGTTCTATAGTTTTTTATAACATTATAAATAAGTTACGTCAAGTTCGATTTTTTGAAACGGATATCATCTCCATAGATTTTCTGCCATGAATAATTCTCAATGATCCTTGAAAAAATTCGTTCAGAATAAGTATTTCTGAATTCTTGCAGAGATAAATTTGTGGATATGATCGTTGATCTTTCCTGGATCAATCGTTCATTCAAACATTGAAATAACTGTGAGATCACAAATTTATTGATCATCTCAGTTCCAAGGTCATCGATGATCAATAGATCGCATTGAAAGATCAGGTTAGCAGATGTTTCCTGTTCCATATCCTTTCCTTTGCCAAAGGTATGCTTTGCCAAAGTATCAAACAGCTGGAAAGCTGTCATATAGACGCAGGTAAAACCGCGGTCCATGATTTCCTTTGCAATACAATGACTTAAGAAAGTCTTCCCAACACCAGTGGAACCCTGAAATAAAATGTTGTCATGATTTGGAAATCTGGAAATAAAGGTTTTACAGTGTTCCACGACTTTCTGGATGTTACGTCTAGGGCTTGGAAGACCTTGCTTGGTCATCTGGTCGGAATAATAATCTTCCCGAAAGGTCTGAAAATTCTCCCGTGCTAAAATCTTAGCCATATTAGAACCGGAATACAGGTGATCGATCATCGCCTGATGAAAGCAGGAACATTGTTCCTGTCCAATATATCCGGTGTCCTTACACTTCTTACAATAGTAGATCGGTTCCAGATAATCAGAAGAATATCCGGCTTCTTTTAAGAGAGCCTGTTTCTGGCTGATCAGCACCTGATTCTTTATACGGTATTCTTCTCTCAAAGCAGGATCATCCCGGACGATCAGCTGCTTTCCGAGAGAAATAGAATTGGCAGTGATCTGTCGGTCAAGTTCTTTGATCTCTGGAATTGTTGTGTATATATCTTTCTTGCGCTGTTCATAGAGACGGTAATTAGAAAGCCGTCTTTCCTCATACTGGCGCATGATATCCTGATAATCGTTATTTGATAATGACATAAGTTAGTTCTCCATGAGTTCATCCGCGAACTGTTTCTGTAAAAGCTGTTGCTCTAACGCATCAAAATCATAATCACGCTGCGTAAAGTTATGCATATTGCTCTGGTTGTTATTGTTAGCGAAAGTCTTTGGTGCTTTCTGCCGGATATGGAAGTTTTTCGCATCTTCCAATGTTACGATGTGATTATCTTTCCAGTGCTTTAAGATTGTATCTGCATATGGAAAACTAGGTTTGTTGATCGCATTGATCGTACGATTACAAGCTTCAATGATCAGTGCAAGATCAAAACCATCAGTTTCAAGCCATCGTTTCATATATTCTTCCTGAACAGGGGCTGGATTCTGATTTAATCCAAATGCACGCATGATAGAATAATATTCCTTACGAAAATTCTTGCTGTATGCTTTCGCTTCTTCAGGAGTTTTGATATTTGCTTCGTACCAGTTGATCGCTACAGACTGCATATAACGGAAACTCTTCTTACCATTTGATACACAATGCTCTACAAGATATTCGATCAATTCACATGACATTCTAAGATCTTCATACATGTAAAGTAAAGTGTTCATATCCGTACAAGTTAATGGCTTCCCTAAGAACATCTCACATACGTAGAGAAGATAAGAAAAACGCTCATCTTCGCTCTTACGCTGAAGTTCTGCAGGAGAAAGCGTCTTCATGGCAGGAATCGGTTCAGCACCAGTGATCGTCTGATCCTTCACAGTAGTTTTAGAAGCTGCTGAAGAAGTAGCTTGGGCTGTGTCTTCTTGTTTTGTAGTCTGTGCAGGAGAATGTGGATTGCCACTGACAGGGAGAAGCTCTATAAAACTGATCTCGCCGTCTTTAAGCTCCATGCGTAAGAGGGATTCTTTCTCCCAGTATTTTAACGCACGAGTAACATCACGCTCCGTAAGTTCCAGTACATCTGCAAGACAAGGAATGCTGAAGTTTGCACCGTTCAGAAACCATACGCAGAAGATAAATATACACTTTGATGTATTCACCGTTCGCACGGATCATATAATTATCAACAAATGCGTTTGGAAGCAGCGTTCCACCGGTTGGATTATAGTGGTTGTTACATTTAATGTAATTCATGGCAATCTCTCCTTCTTTATTATCGTTAATCTGACTATAACGCAGATTGGAGAAATTGTAAATACCAGGGAAATCCACACCCTGATTGTGTACAAGTCTGTGGATAATGTGGATAATGTGGACAAAAATCGTAAAACAATGGAAATAAGCCATTTACATAGATTTTACAATTGTGGAAAAGGACAAAAGAAATCCACAGATTTGTTTATCAACAATTGTGTACAAGTCTGTGGATAATGTGGATAACTATCTATTTACGAGCGAATTTCCGATAGAATCGACGTTTCCGGCCCCCATAGTTATCAACAGATCATTTTTTTGCAATTTTTTAAAATAAATTTTTCAATGTCATCAAATTCCTTAATATAGTGTACATCTACATCATAATCAGCCATGCGGTCCACGATATCTTTGGAACTTACGATACCAGTATCTTTTTCTCTGGCAGCATAGATGTCAGTGACGATCACGTGGTCACAGAGACTTAATGCCTTTGCAAAGTCATCAAGGAATGCAATTGTTCTGGAATAAGTATGAGGCTGGAATACACACCATAATTCGTTATGTAGATAATTCTTAGCAGATTCCAGAGTTGCACGGATCTCTGTTGGATGATGCGCATAGTCATCAACAACGGTGAAGTCGTTGCATGTGCCTTTTAGTTCAAAACGACGTTTGGCGCCAGTGAATCCAAGAAGTCCTTTCTTCATTGTATCAACATCAATGCCGATACGTTTTGCAGCAGCAATGGCAGCCAGTGCATTCTTCACGTTATGTTCTCCATTGACATTTAACTGGATATGGTCAATAAATTCTCCTTTATAGTAATAATCGAAATGAGCATGTCCAAATGCATCATACCCGATGTTCTTTGCACAATAGTCATAAGAATCATTTTCTAATCCAAAAGTTGCATATTCTGCCTTTAATCCGTCCACAATATAATCAATGTTCTCAATTTCACCGTTGATGATCAGATAACCATAATCAGGAAGTTTGTGGGCAAATTCACGGAAAGAATGGCGGATATCATCAAGATCCTTAAAGAAGTCCATGTGATCTTCTTCAATATTGAGGATAATACTGATCTTAGGGAAGAATTCTAAGAAACTGTTTGTGTATTCACATGCTTCAGTTACGAATGTCTCGGAATGTCCGACACGGATATTCCCATTGATCGCATCAAGAATTCCACCAACGCTGATCGTAGGATCTGTGTTACCAGCAAGTAAAATATAAGATAACATAGAAGTTGTTGTTGTCTTACCATGAGTTCCAGATACGGCGATCGCATTCTGATAATTATGCATCATCTGACCAAGCAGTGTAGCACGTTTCATGACAGGAATGTTACGGCGGATGGCTTCTTTATATTCTTCGTTGGTATCGAAGTTGATCGCTGCTGTGTATACAACAAGATCGATATCATCTGTAATGTTATCAGCAGTCTGGCTGAGATAAACCTTTGCGCCTTTATCTTCTAAGTGTTTGATGATATCGGAAGTATGGATATCGGATCCAGAAATCGAAAAGCCCTCTTTGATAAGGATCTCAGCAAGACCGCTCATGCTGATTCCTCCGATCCCCATAAAATGAATATGAATTGGTTTATTAAAATCTATCTGATACATTTTCATGTGCCCTTTCTTTCAATCGTTGATATAGTTTCATTGTTTTCCTTATTATAAGTCACCGCAACTAATCTTGCAAGACGGAGATTAAATTGGAAAATATTATATGTACTATAAGAATATGGAGAAAAAAGTAGTAAAATGTCATAATAAAAAGCTGATAAAAAACAAGTTTTTGTTCACATTTGCTGAAAAATAGTGTTATAATAAAAATTAGCATATACGGTCTAAGAGAAAGAAGAAGTTACCAGAGCCTGACCGGAGAGCGAATTTTAGCTATATTATTAGAAACTAGGAGGATGACAACATGCAAATAACTGATGTACGTATTAGAAAAGTGGCCAAAGAAGGTAAGATGAAAGCTGTTGTGTCAATCACAATCGATAATGAATTTGTGGTACATGATATTAAAGTAATCGAAGGGGAGAAAGGTCTGTTTATTGCAATGCCAAGCCGAAAAGCTGCAGATGGTGAATATAGAGACATTGCACATCCGATCAATTCTGATACAAGAAATATGATCCAGACTTTAATTTTAGAACAATATGAAGCAATGAATCTGGGGGATATTGACGCAACAGCGCCAGAAGTCTAAGATTAAGAGAATAACTTCTTCTTCAAAGTGTAGAAAAAGAATCGGGTATTGACCACCTGGTTCTTTTTTCTGTTATAATCAGAACTATAGTGTAAAAGATAGATCAGAACAAGGAGGTTTGATGGATGGAATTTCAGATCGGAGATATTGTCAAATTAAAAAAAGCACATCCATGCGGTATAAATGAATGGGAGATTCTGAGAGTGGGAATGGATTTTCGTTTAAAATGTGTTGGATGTGGCAGACAGGTGATGGTGCCAAGAAAGATGGTTGAAAAAAATTTTAGAGGATTTATAAAAAAAGCTTGCCAAGATTAGAAGTTTATGATAAAGTAATTATTCGTGGTATATAAAAATATCCTTGCTCTTTCACGAAGAAAGAGCCACTAGACCAAAAGGAGGTGCAAGTAATGATGAAATATGAATTAGCATTAGTTTTAAGTGCAAAGATCGAAGACGAAGAACGTGCAGCTATGGTTGAAAAAGTTCAGGCAATGATTACTACAGCAGGTGCTGCGATCACTAACGTCGATGAATGGGGTAAGAAACAGTTAGCTTACGAAATTCAGAAGATGAAAGAAGGATACTACTATTTCATCCAGTTCGAAGGCGAAACTACAGTTCCAGCAGAACTTGAAGAGAGACTTCGTATTGAGGAAACTGTATTACGTTTCTTATGCGTTAAACAGGATGCGTAATTAACAGGAGGGATCCGAATAATGAATAAAGTAGTATTAATGGGAAGATTGACAAGGGACCCTGATGTAAGATATTCACAAGGTGAGACACCTTTGGCAATCGCCAGATACACGTTAGCAGTAGATAGAAGATTCAAAAGAAACGGTGAACAGGATGCGGATTTTATTAACTGTGTGGCATTCGGACGCACAGCAGAATTTGCAGAGAAGTATCTAAAACAGGGTACTAAGATGGTTGTTTCTGGAAGAATCCAGACAGGTAGTTATACAAACCGTGATGGAGTTAAAGTTTACACAACAGAAGTTGTGATCGAAGAGCAGGATTTTGCAGAGAGCAAAGCTGCTGCAGCCCAGAACAGTAATATGGGAGTTCCACAGCCAAGCGCGCCACAGCCTAGTGCCGCAGCAAGCGATGGTTTTATGAATATTCCGGATGGTTTGGAAGAAGAATTACCATTTAGTTAAATAGGAGGTAGAAATCATGGCTTATACAAAAGGCGATTCTCCAATGAGAAGAAGAGGCGGACGTAGAAGAAGAAAAGTATGTGCATTCTGTACAGAAGCCGATGCTGTAATCGATTATAAAGATGTAGCAACATTAAAGAAATACGTATCTGAAAGAGGAAAAATCCTTCCAAGACGTATTACAGGAACATGTGCTAAACATCAGAGAGCTGTTACAGGAGCTATTAAGAGAGCTAGACATTTAGCTTTAATGCCATATACAGCTGAATAATTTTAAGCAGATAATGAAGAGTTATATTGTGACGTATGTTGCGGTATAGCTCTTTTTTTGTATCATAGAAATTCCGATGGAATCCCCTATGATACAAAAAGCCCTCCGGGCAAGATCGCACTGCGACAGACATGTCAAAATAATTAAGAAAATTGCGTAAATTGAACAAATATCTCGCTTTCGTTAAATATAATGTACAAATTCATGCAATTGAGTTATAATAAAGGATAATTGTAAGAATCAAATCAGGAGAAAAAAATGGACATTATGAAGAAAAACAAAGATAGAACAGTATCTTCAAGGACCATTATGGGCATTGCTTATTCTGGCTTTTGTAGACATTGTGTTCTTTTTCTTGGATATTCGATGTGGAGTGATCTTAGCGGTCTCACTAGTCGTATTTTTAGTTTTTCAGATGATCATTTATTCCCGAAGCAAACAAGAGATCATCAAAGAATGTATGGATTTTATGTTTGAGCAGAGTCAGGTGCAGAATTATTTGTTACAACAGCTTCCTGTTCCGTATGCACTGCTTGATGGGAATGGAATGATCATATGGTCAAATGATGCATTTCATAAAATTGTGGGAGAGAACCGAGGAAAGTCATTGCAACAGATTTTTCCGAATCTGAACCGTAATCTGCTTCCGTCGGATGTGATGCACTCTATTTCTCATATTGAATATAAAAAGAAATGCAAAGAGGAAGATAAGGAAAAAGAACAGACGCTATTCTATAAAGTAGAGATGAATCGTATTCGTGTAGAAGATTTCTCTGATGAGAATGATAACAGTTGTTCTAGACAGATGCTTAAGGACAACGATCTGATCGCAGTATATTTTTTTGATCAGACATTACTTAAGAAATATATGGAACAAAATGAGAATCAGAGAATGGTCATTGGTTTAATCTATATTGATAATTACGAAGAAATCCTTGATGATATTGATGTGGTGAAACGATCTATGCTGATCGCAGTGGCAGATCGTAAGATCAACAAATTTATCCAGAATGTCTCTGGGGTTGTGAAGAGAACAGAGAGAGATAAATATTTTGTTGTATTTGAACAGAAATATTTGGACAAGATCAAAGAAAACAAATTCTCGATCCTTGATGAGATCAAGACGATCAATCTTGGGAATTCTATGCATATGACATTAAGCATCAGTTTTGGAATTAATGGAAATACGTATCAGGAAAACTATGAAGCAGCCTGTGCAGGTATGGATCTGGCATTAGGACGTGGTGGTGATCAGGCAGTGATCAAGGATGGGGAAGATATTTCCTACTATGGTGGCAATTGTGAGGTTATGGAACGTACCACACGAGTCAAAGCACGAGTTAAAGCGCATGCGTTAAAAGAACTTCTTGAATCAAAGGAAAAGGTCGTGATCATGGCACATAAGATTCCGGATCCAGATGCGATCGGTGCAGCTGTTGGTCTGTACAGACTTGGACTTTCTCTGGGAAGAAAGGCACATATCGTTATGAATGAAGTAACGATCTCTGTCCGTGCGATGGTTGATGAATTAAATAAAAGTGGTATTTATGATGAAGATATGTTCATTGATAACGAACAAGCAATTGAGATCACAGATGAAAACACGTTATTGATCGTAGTGGATGTAAATCATGCAAATTATACAGAATGTGAACAGTTATTAAGTCAGACAAAGACAACGGTGATCTTAGATCATCATCGAAAGAATAAAGATATGATCAAGAATCCGGTACTTTCATATGTAGAGCCATATGCGTCTTCTACATGTGAATTGGTAGCAGAGATTCTTCAATATGTAGATTCAAAACCAAAGTTAGAGCCAATGGAAGCGAATGCCATGTATTATGGAATGCTTGTAGATACGGACAATTTTGTGAATAAAACAGGTGTCAGAACATTTGAGGCAGCGGCATATCTAAAGAGAAATGGAGCTGATCTTACAAAGGTAAGAAAGATGTCAAGAGAAAGCATGGAAACTTACAGGATCCGTGCGAAAGCGATCAGTGAAGCAGAGATCTTATATGGCAGGTTCGCGATCGCAACACTGGTAGGAATCGGTGTGGACAGCCCTACTGTTATTGGCGCACAGGTAGCGAATGAATTACTTGATATTGATGGAATTGAAGCATCTTTTGTATTAACAGGTGTTCATGAGAGAGTCTATATCAGTGCAAGATCGATCGATGAAGTGAATGTCCAGAAGATCATGGAAGAATTCGGAGGCGGCGGACATTTGACAGTTGCAGGTGCACAGCTTGTCGATGTATCATTAGAAGAAGCCAAGAATATTATTCATGAGACATTACGATATTTGATATCAAAAGGAGAGATATAAGCGATGAAAGTTATTTTATTAGAAGATGTAAAATCAGTTGGAAAAAAAGATGAAGTAGTAGAGGTTAACAACGGATATGCAAGAAATGTATTATTCCGCAAGAATTTAGCAATTGAAGCTACAAACAAAGCATTAAATGATCTAAAATTAAGAAAGGCAAATGATGATAAGCTGGCTGCAGAAGCATTAGCAGATGCCAAAGTTTTAGCAAAAGAGATAGAAGAAAAACAATTGGTATTAAAGATGAAGGTTGGAGAAGGTGGAAGAACATTTGGATCTATTTCCACAAAAGAAATCGCAGCAGAAGCAAAGAAACAGTTAGGATATGATTTAGATAAGAAAAAAATGCATTGCGAACCAATCAAGAATCTTGGATTCCATGATGTTGCAATCAAAGTTCATCCACAGGTAACAGCAACATTAAGAGTCAAAGTAGAAGAAAAATAAGAGGGCATATTTATGGATGAAGCATTTATCAAGAAAGTGCAGCCGAACAGCCCGGAGGCAGAACAGTCTGTGATCGGTGCGATGATCATGGACAGGGATGCGATCGCAGATGTTATCGATATTGTGAATGCCGATGATTTCTATCAGAAGCAGAACGGCATCTTATTTGAAGCGATGACAGAATTATACCGGGAAGGAAAGCCGGTCGATCTGGTAACGCTTCAGAACAAATTAAAGAAAAAAGACGTGCCGGAATCTATGAAGAGTCTTGAATTTATCAGGGATCTTCTGGAAGT
>ENA-OPYX01001104-OPYX01001104.1-human-gut-metagenome-genome-assembly--contig:-NODE-1104-length-15020-cov-3.927214_pt1 | contig 15020 bp, 23 predicted proteins | sample MGYA00242639_ERZ504486 | MGnify/ENA primary metagenome ERZ504486 (study PRJEB26092, sample SAMD00036296) | human gut metagenome | host: Homo sapiens | study: EMG produced TPA metagenomics assembly of... | reverse complement strand
TAGCTGGTTATTCTGCCTTTCTTCCGCTTTTCTGTCTGGCTTTTCTGTGGAATCTGCCGGATTTTGCAAAACAAGCAAAATTGCTGCCTTTCAAAAATACTTTGTCACTTTAAAGCAAGAAATCTTTGACATTTGATTTCAGATGCTTTACAATGTCTTTTATACGATTTACCTACGAAAATTGTCAGAAAGGACTACTTGAATTATGTGTGATACATCCGAAAAAATCTGTATCGGCTTTATCGGCCTTGGCCTCATCGGCGGCTCCATTGCAAAAACCCTCAGAAAGGTTCATCCGGAGTATAAACTGATGGCCTACTGCCGCACCAAAGCGACGATCGAAGAGGCAATTCAGGAAGGCGTGATTGATATCGCGCTGGAAGAACGGGACGACCGCTTTGCCGACTGTGACTATATCTTCTTATGTGCTCCTGTCAGCACCAACATCTCCTATCTTCCGTTCGTGAAAGGCATCGCAAAACCGGGCTGTATCATCACAGACGTCGGAAGTGTAAAAGGAGAAATCCATCAGGCGGTTGAGACCCTCGGCATGACGCACCAGTTTATCGGCGGCCATCCGATGGCAGGCTCCGAAAAGACGGGATATTCCAGCGCCACCGATTACCTGCTGGAAAATGCTTACTATATGATTACACCCGGACCAGATGTTGAGATCGCGACAGTTTCCGCTTTCGTTGATCTTGTCCAGTCCTTAAAGGCGATCCCGATGGTTTTAACATACGAAGAGCACGACTACATCACCGCAGGTGTCAGTCATCTGCCGCATATCGTTGCCGCTACCCTGGTCAATGCACTCGCATCCCTGGACACACCGGAAGAGCAGATGAAAACCGTTGCTGCAGGCGGCTTCAAGGACATCACCCGCATCGCTTCCTCCTCCCCGGAGGTATGGCAGCAGATCTGTCTCTCAAACCAGAAGCAGCTCTCGAATGTGCTGGATTCCTATATCCGCCTTCTCGTCCAGGCAAAATACCTGGTTGACAACAAAAAAGGCCACGAGCTCTACAATATGTTTGAAAGTTCCCGCGAATACCGGAATTCCATGGAAGATTCTTCCTATGGACCGACAAAGAAAGAATACGTCGTTTACTGCGACCTGCTCGATGAAGCCGGCGGAATCGCAGCCGTTACAACAATTCTTGCCATCAACCAGATCAGTATTAAAAATATCGGCATTACGCATAACCGCGAGTTCGAAGAGGGTGCTCTCCGCATTGAATTTTATGAAGAGCAGGCAGGCATTCTTGCCCGGAAGGTCTTAAAAGACCATGGCTATACCATTCATATCCGCAATTAAAAGCGCGTATATCTTGACAGGAGGAAGTTACGTTATGCAGTTCCAGAAAGCAGTACGTCCTCTGCGCGGAGAAATCTCCGTGCCGGGCGATAAATCCATTTCCCACCGCGCCGTCATGTTCGGTGCCATTTCAGAGGGAACCACAGAAGTCACAAACTTTTTACAGGGTGCCGACTGTCTCTCCACCATCTCCTGCTTCCGCAGTATGGGCATTGAGATCGAGAACACGCCGGAGCGCATCCTCGTTCATGGAAAAGGCCTGCACGGGCTTTCGGCTCCGTCCGCCGTTCTCGACTGCGGAAACAGCGGAACAACGACACGCCTGATCTCCGGCATTCTTTCCGGCCAGAACTTTTCCAGTACACTGACCGGTGACACCTCCATTCAGAAACGGCCGATGGGACGCATCATCAATCCGCTGACCCAGATGGGCGCTTCCATCCGCAGTATTCCGGAAAACGGCTGTGCGCCGCTTGCGATCAACGGCCATCCGCTCCACGCCATCTCCTATCTTTCGCCGGTCGCATCCGCACAGGTCAAATCGTGTGTCCTGCTTGCCGGACTGTATGCTGACGGAAAAACAAGCGTTACCGAACCGGCTCTTTCCAGAAACCATACGGAGCTGATGCTGAAATTCTTCGGCGCCGACGTTGCCTCCGAAGGGCTGACCGCATCGGTTCTGCCGGACCCGGATCTCCATGGAAATCTCGTCCGTGTGCCGGGAGATATTTCCTCCGCCGCCTACTTCATCGCCGCCGCGCTGATAGTTCCAGGCTCTGAGGTGCTCCTGAAAAATGTCGGCATCAACCCGACCCGCGACGGTATACTCCGCGTCTGCCGCGCCATGGGTGCTGACATCACACTTCTGAATGAGCAGAACTCCGGCGGAGAACCGGTTGCAGACCTTCTCGTGCGCTATACGCCGTCTCTTTCCGGCACCGTCATCGAGGGCGAACTGATCCCGACCCTGATCGATGAAATCCCGATCATCGCGGTTCTTGCCGCCACAGCGAACGGTACAACCGTGATCCGGAATGCGGAGGAGCTGAAAGTCAAAGAATCGAACCGTCTTGATATCATGGTAAACGAACTCACCGCGATGGGTGTTTCCCTGGAAGGCACGGACGACGGCATGATCATTGAGGGCGGAAAACCGTTCCACGGCGCCCAAATCGACAGCCGCCTCGACCACCGCATTGCGATGTCGTTTGCAATCGCTTCGCTTGCCGCAGAGACACCGACGGAAATCCTGCGCGCCGGCTGTGTGGATATCTCGTATCCGACATTCTACCAGGATCTGGCACGGCTGCAGGCATAAAAAACGTTTAAACAAAAAATGGATTGTGAAGATCATTTCCTCACAATCCATTTTTTTTGCTTTTACCCTGTTCTTCCGGCCGTCCCAACCGTTTCTCCCTGCCGTACCCGTGTTTCGATTCCAAGCCGCGAATAATTCCAGATCCGTTTTTCCGGCACTGCGCTTCCCTTCTGTGCCAGAACGATCACTGTCGAACCACCGAAGGCAAAATAGCCTTTCTCTTCGCCGCGCTGTACACGTCTCGCCGCTCCGGCATTTTCATTGACAATCTTTCCGACCATCATCGCGCCGACCTCCATCTGCAGCAGTGTGCCGAAATTTGCGGACTGCAGCAGCGTGTAGGTTCTCGTATTTTCTTTATAGATCGGGCAAAAATCATTCGCCGCCGGATTGACCGTGTGGAGCACACCCTCAATCCGCCGTTCCGTCGAACAGACGCCGTCATCCACAAAGAGATACCGGTGATAATCGTCCACGGAAAGCCGAAACAGAAATAACGTTCCGCCCTCATACCGTTTTGCCAGCTTCTGGTCGCGCAGAAGCTGTTCCAGCGTATATTCTGTGTTCTTGATCTCAAACTTCCCGTTCTCATGAATCGGATAAACCGTAAGCCGCGCATCACACGGGCTGATAAAATCCTGCGGCGCATTGGAAAACGGACGTGCATCCATTTTCAGCTTCCGCACAAAGAAATCATTGAACGAGATAAACTGCTTTGCGGTACATTCCTTCAGTGAAATATGATTTTTCTTTACAAACGGTGCAACCAGCGGCACCGATAAGCGGCTGTCCAGAAAGCAGCCTGCCGCACGAGATACAAATGGCTGAACCAGCGGCTGCATCGCGGCTCTTCCGGCGGTATGGCTGTACATCATGTGCAGAAAACGGTCCTGCAGATCATTTTCCTCGCGGATCAGATCAAGCTTTGGATGATTTTTCCCCTGTTTTCGGTAAGGATAAGCGCAGAGTCTCAAATCGTTCTTCCTCCCTTCCAGATCAGAAGTCCGCGGAGCACAGCCACTCCAACGACCGCTACCAGCACAGCAAGCTCTTTATTCGTCGGCTTGCGGAAGCGGAAATCCGTGATAAACAGAACGCCGACCGCCAGCACCAGCAGATGCAGCCAGATCAGAAAGTATCCGCGGCAGAGCGGTGCAAAGACGAACAGCAGCGGCAGAGCTACTGACATCGAGGTAATCGGCAGTCCCTGGTAATATTTCCGGTTCTCCGAAGTTTCATTCTGACGCTTCTCTTCCATCACGTTAAAATATCCCAGACGGATCACGCCCGCAAGACCGTAGAAAATAAGAATCGGAATGCTGTAAAAATGTGTCATGCCAAGCTCATAGCAGAGCACGATCGGAAAGACGCCGAAACAGACCACATCGCAGAGCGAATCGATCTGAATGCCGAACCGCTTTTCATCTTCGGTCCTGTTTTTCTTCGTCCGCGCAATTTTTCCATCGAACATATCGCACAGTCCGGAAAAAGCAAGACAAAAAATCGCCCAGTTAAAGTGTCCCCGCGTTGCAAGAAAAATGCCGCTGATGGACGATGCAAAGCTGATATATGTTAATATTACGGTATAATCATAGAACCCTATCATATGTAGTTCCCCCTCTTTTTTCTCTTTTCGTATTCCCGATCGTAAGCTGTGCGACGATGGTAAAGACTGCACTCACCAGCAGCTCCCCGTAGTAGCCGAGCCCTCTGGAAAGCACCATTGCCGGAAGAAGCAGCGTGCTTCCAAAGACCGGCGGGAAAATTTTTAGAAACAGTGTCTCGCTGATTCCCATTCCTCCCGGAAGCGGCAGCATGTCAACCGATACGGAAATGACCGCCTGCAGCAGCACAATGGTGATAAAGGAAATGCCTGATAAATGGAAGGCGCGGTATACAAACCATGTTGCTGCAAACAAAGCAAACCTCTGTGCAAAGGTAATCGCAAGGACATTGACCAGCACCATTTTGTGGGTGCCAAGATACGCTGCCGTATTCTGGTAGACTTCCATGGAAGCTTCCAGTTTTTTCAGGCGGCTTTCTTTTCGTTTCATCAAATGCAGTTTTTCCACGATTTTCAGTCCCAAAACCAGAATTGTCCGCGCAAGCGCCGGATGAAAAACCAGAATAAGCATGGCTGTGACACAGAAGACATTCAGACCGATTCCCAGATAGAAAACCGGAAGGATTTCCGTCAGATACCGGTGCAGGAAGCCCTGTCCGAACAGAACAAGCCCAAGTCCCACCACGACCAGCACCGCTTTGTAGGTGATCGTGACGATCATCAGAATCACCGTTGATACCGGAAGAGATATTTTCTCCTTTTTCATATAGTAGAGCTGCATCGGCTGGCCGCCGCTTGCGGACGGTGTGATACAGCTGAAAAAGAATCCGACGGAAGAAAACAGAAAACATGTCCGCCTCTTCACCGGAATCTGGAAGGAATGCATCATGTACCAGATGATGATCGATTCTCCCCAGATAAAAAACACGACACAGAACAGTCCCGGCAACAGCCACCGCACATCTGCCCGCCGCATTGCTTCCATCATTGCGCCAAGGTCTTCGCCGTGGAAAACACCGTATATCGTCAACGCAAAAATCACAACGAGAAAAACGGTATTCACGATCATTTTTTTCTTACTCTGCACGGCGTTTCCACCTCCTTCGTTCCAATATCATGCCATACCATGCACCAAGATGCGTGCGTCCCGCGATCTGCCACGTCACTTCTGCCAGAAGCGCTCCGCCAATCACATCTGCAATCACATGCTGCTTTGTTGTCAGCGTAGAGACAAACACGGCAAGTGCCGCCCAGAAAGAGAACCGCTGATACCAGCGCGGAATCTCCCGTCTTCCACGGACTGCGATATAGCAGAACCAGCTGTTCAGGCAGTGAATCGATGGGAACAAATTGTCCGCCGCATCCATCTGGTAGAGCAACGCAAGCATCTGATTCCAGAATCCCTGTTCCGGGATCGACGGCCTTACGTTCGTTGTCGGCAGCAGCAGATAAAATGCCATACAGACAAGCCGCGCCAGAACATCTGCTGCAAAGAACCGCCAGACAAATTCTTTCTCTCTGCTTGCGGCAATCAGATAATTTACAATCCAGACCAGATAACAGCCAAAATAAATCACGATCGTCCACGGGATCACCGGGATCTGCTGGTCCAGCACCGTTTCTATATTGTAATGTTTCCACGAACTGGTAAACGGCCGCGTTCCAAAATAAGCGATAAAATTCGCTGTCAGCGTCAGAATTAGCGGCAGGATACCATAGTATGGAAACTTTCTTCTCTCGTCTCTCTTCAAAATCCGTCCTCCCTTGTCTCAAACACGTATCAGTATACGCAAAAACATTCCCTGACACAACCCAGTTCCGCTCGTTTTCAGAAACCTTAATAAAATCTTCTGTTTTTCGGCAGGGAAAAAGAAAGATTTAGAAGATTCGCAGAGAAAAAAAACGACCATATAGGGCTTCACGGGTGTTCCTATATGGTCGTTTTCTTTCAGCATCGTATTTTTGTCATAAACGAATTTTTTATTCAATCATCATGGCATCCCCGAACCTTTAGGAATGTAGCCGAAATGTTACATTTGTCAGTATATCATATATATAGGAAGTAATCCAGTTCTTTTTTTCTGTACTATTCCTCATAAATAAATCCGTTGTCTGTAAGGTATATGTATCCGTATGGTTCCGCTATGCATCCATCCGTATCCAGTTTCCCATATACGGCACAAGCATAATATGAGCCGGCATGAACTATCCCGGTGCCATCTCCACATTTAATTACGAACCATCTGTATCCGCTGTTCCTCACAACCTCTTCGGCGAACGCTCTGTACTCCTCCTCTGATATTCCCTTTAAGGTGTCTTTGTCAACCTCAATGTATGCCATCAAGCTATCGCCTACTATTTTGGATTGCAACTCTGCATCAATCAGTGGATTCCCTGTTTCATTTTTCCCCGGTATGATAACGCTTTCCGGAACTTCCTGCGCACTTTCTTGAGTTTTTGAATCGCTTTCCTGGGTTTTGCATACATTTTCTTCGATTTTGATAACATTTTTTGTATTTTCCTGCGTGATTCCATATTTCTGCGCTATCATCTGTTTTCTTTTTTCGGCACTATTCTTGCTTATAGCAAAGGCGGCACATACAAGTACCGCCACAATTACAAGAACCGCCATTGCTCTTGCTTTCTTCATTCTCTCTACTCCTTTTTAAGCTAATATTTTGTAATTTTGGATATGTGATACCCGGAACAAACACGTTTTGCATACTCCATAATCATCTGTCAAGAAGTAATAGTTCTTCGGCAAATACAGGTTCGGGTCGTTCCGATATCGTTCATCTCCCGATTTTCTTAAATATCCCTCGTATTCTGCTCCGTCGAATAGTCTGACCTTTATTCTTCGTCCCAGGTTTTCTTCCAGTGCCTTTCTATTCATCCTGCGCCTCCTGTATTGTTTCTCCTCTGGCATACGCATTGAAAGCATCCTCAAGCCCTATTTTTTCTATCACAACCATCAGACCATATGTAAGTTTTACTAAATCGAACGCTTTTATATTCAACAGTTCTACGCTTAAATCGTCACTGCCGTTTTTCAGGTCTACACAGCATCCTTGCTGAATTTCTTTCGTGCTCCCATCGTCATACGTTACCGTAATCCCTGCAACTTCCTTGTCTTTTTCCTTGATTGTATAATCGTCCATCGTTATTCCTCCTGCCTATTTATCCTTTTATTTTTTCGGTAAACTTTTTTCCTACGCTCCCTGCCTCTCTTGCACTTTATCGGGCAATCAGGCATTCGCCTTTTGTCAGCCTCCCCGGTATCTAGCCGAACTTCACTTCCGGTTATATAGCATCCAGCAAATTCTACATCCGCCATTGGAGCCGTCCAAAAAGGACACCATGTGCATGATTCAGGCAGATGCTCCGCCTTAATTTTGAAACCGAATTTTTCATAATTTGCAAGCATTGATATTTCTCCTCATAATTCTAATTGAACGGTAAGCCGGTATCATCATCTGGGACGCTCATAAAACCATCGCCATTCGGAGTTGGCATCTGACCGGTTCCCTGTGCTTCGCTACTTCCTTTGCTCTCTGCGAACTCCTGCTCCTCCACTGTTATTTCAGTGGTATATATTTTCTGACCATCCTTGTTTGTATAACTTCCTGTTGTGATTCTTCCAGAAATAACAACTTTTGTTCCTTTTCTGAAATACTTCTCGGCAAACTCCGCCTGTTTTCCAAACACTACGCAAGGGATGAAATCTGCTGTTTGTTCTCCCTCTCTTTTGAATTTTCTGTCTACCGCAATAGTGTATCTTGCTACTGCTGTATTGTTCCCCTGCGAATATCTAACTTCCGGGTCGCGCGTAAGGCGGCCTATCTCGATTGCTTTATTCATTTTTAGCCTCTCTTTCTTTTACCAGCAACTAACTGATGCACCATATTTCCGAGCCAGCTTGCGGCTATAACCTTTAGTACCCCCCCGATTGTAATATAGGCTGTTCTTCTGCTGTTCATCTTTACATCTACAGGACTACCGCAAGTAAAGCATTTATAAGTAAATTCCGCAGTATTCATATTTGTCATGTACTTAAATTCATTGCCACACTTGCATTTCGTATAAAGCGGTTTAAGGTTTACCAGTTCCGTTTCTTTGCCACATTCACATTTATAGGACTTGATTTTTTCTTTTGCACAGAATCCTTTTTCCTTTCCGCATTTATCGCATTTGATATACAGGAACCCTTTGTATCCGTCAGGATGTTCCATATCCTGCGGCTCTTCGGTTTTCTCTGGTTCTTTCTTCCATCCAGTACCAAACAGGCTGTCATTCCGGCTGTGAGGCTTTTCCTGCATTCTTTTCACAAATTCTTGTGCTGTGATACTTTCCTTGATTTCCTCTTCCTTTTCAGCTTTGATACCAGTATTATCCTCAACACCGTCAATCACTTTGATTTTATTATGGAATCTCATGGCGTTATTAAGAAGTGACATTGTATCCGCATCGTCCATCTGAAATGTATTTTCTCCATATCCACTAATAATTTTAACTTCCATCTTTTTTTCTCCTTACTGTCTGTTTTTCTGCAAATCGTAAATAATTCCATTTACCGTATCAACCCACCGTTCCAGTTCTTTCCAGTCTTTCTGTTCCCCTGCAAAAGGTCCAAGGAGCAGTAACCTCTTCAGATGCAGATAATCCACTCGACTTAAACTTCTTTTCATTTTTCAGCAAATACTCTTCACATTTTCTGTAAGTCTCCTCATCAAATGGCTTTCTTTCATGCTCATATGCACTGTATTCAGCCGGACTGCAACCGGCAATCTTTGACATTTCCATCATCGATATTTTTGCGTCTTTCCGTAATGCTGCTATGTACCCTGCGTACATTCTTTTTCGGCTGTTCAGATTCTGGATTCTGAATCTTTCCTGCATGGCTTTTGTTTCTGTAACCTTAATCAGTTGCCGTACTTCGCATTTCTCATTCTCGCAATCATGTACAAAGCCGCTTTTTCCGTTTTCTCCATCCCAAAACCCGACAACGTGTTTGGTCGGTTCATTGCATCTTTCACATTTTGTATTTAACAGCATTTCCTAGTCCTCCCTCGGCTTATTCAAAACATCCAGATGCTTTATCAAGCATTGCACGCATCCTATCTGCTGAAATCCTGGTTTGCATACCATTTCCACCGGTATAGGGCAACTATGAGCATTTGAGATAATGTATTCTGCAAGAGCTTTTTCTCCGGCTTTCGCCTTTTTCAATCTCTTGTCCGCCGCATCCAGGCGATTATCTACATGACCTATGAAATCTACCATTATCCGCATGGTTTCTTTGCAATATTCTTCGTTGATTCGGTATTCCTCATGTGTGAAATCATGCAGGAATAGGTCTATTCGCCGTTTCAACTCATTTTTATTTTTTATATCCATCTTTTCTGTGCCTCCTGTATTTTACAGAACACTTGCGGCAGCAATATTTCTTTCCTGGAATATCCGTCTGAAATATCTTCCTGCAATACAAGCACTTTCTTTCCTCCATCTTCTAGCCTCCACTCATATCGAATAGGTCAAATAACGTAAGCTGTCCGGTAGGCAGTACCTTTTCTTTGGGAATCTCTTTCAGGTATTCCTCAATCTGTTTGCGACAATATTTAAAACTGTCCTGGTATCTTTCCGGGCGTTCGTGCCGCCTCATTCCGACATAATCATTCCCATTGATAAAACTCTGCAATCCTGTAATATATCCCATGACCGCACCGATATGGCACTGTTCTTTTTGCCTTTCGTTCAACTTCCCAAGATTCTGCATGATAAAAATATAATTTTCATCTGCCTTATAAACCAAGAGAGAGCTTTTAGCATTTTCCCTGATTTCATCCATCCTCGCCATATAATAATTGTCTACCTGCGGCGGTGTTTCTCTGAAATATTCTTTCGGGTAGTCCTTTTCTTCCAACTCCTCCTGGCACTTCCGCTTGTCATATATGATATGGTTCCGCACAATGTTCATGTTGAAGCCATCTTCATATAATGGGTCGCTGCCTCCATGCGTGTTGAGATATTCCCATCTTTGAAAATCTTTCTGCAAATTTTCCTGCAATTCCTCTGCTCTCGTCCTTTTCTTCGCCATTCTGCGCCTCTTTTCTATCCCCTCCCCGGCATCCATGGGTGCCGGGATGAGAAGATTGATAGATTTCTATGCAATGGTACAAGCCGGAGCGCAGCGACTAGCCCAGTGCGCGCTGTCGCCGCTGACGTAACCATCGGAGTTCACATACCACGTAATGCTCGAGTAGCCCCGAAGAGCCGAGCGGGTCCAGTGTCGGCAGGTGTTGCCATCCTCTGTGAATTTCACTCTGTTCGCCTTATTTTCATAAAATTCGTATGGTGTTTCCTCCGGGTCGAACTCCTCTTTTGAGAGTAGGAAAAACAAATCTTCTGTCTGTTCTCCATTGCTGTTGTTTTTCTTCACTTTTGCCAGGTAAGGAATGAGGTCTGCAAATCTTTCTTTGAACTCATCACTCTGTAAATATTCTCTCAGCTCGGAATCCGCCCATACATTACTGCCGTAATCTCCTTTTGTATCGAACTCTCTCGCCTCAATCGCTACATGAGCCTGGATTGTCATGCTATGGTCAAGCGTTTTGTCCGCAAGTTCCTCCACATCAAAGCCGATAACATCGTATGGAACCTCTTTTCCGTCAAACATAATCCAGATTGTATCTCCAACCGAAACATGGTTCTGGATTTCTCCGTTTCTGATAAGTGCTCTTAATTCATCCAGCGTAAATGTTTTCTTGTATTTATGTGTGATGTTCAGCTCTTTTCCGGTATCTTTTGACTTTTCATGCTCCTGGTCCGAATCCACACCAGGCATGGCGCAGTTGCAAAATGGATGCAACGGTTCTGCGCATACTGCCTCTGCTAATTTCTGTGCCGTTTCGTTTACTCTTCCTGCCGCAAATTCCAGAAACGCATCTCTTTCCCTCTTGATAAACTTCTTGCTGCCTACTGCCTCCATACGGAATCCGTATGCACTTAATCTGATTGAATTGATACTCATTCTTTTTGTCCTCCTGTTATTCGATATGTTTTGTTTCTCCTGCAAAGCAATTTCCGCAGAACCGGTATATGCCTTTCTCCACCCTTTCAAAATGTTGGGAAAGTGTCACGCTCCGTTCCCATCTCATCGTCCATCACTCTGCTGTATGGCGCACCCACCTGCAAGTATCCATCTCTGTATATTCTTGGTGTTGTGACATCCATAAAATATATGAATACGCTTTCATCCACCAGGTCACCCGGTTTCGCATAATCATACCAGCTATATTGGCAATTACCGTTTGCCTCTCTTTCCCAGTCTTTCATGGTCTTGAGCTTTCTCCGATGCATTTTCAGCCGCCTTTCTGTATTCACTTACTATGTAGCTGTCCGCATGGAATCCGTTCAGGATATTAACTGCCTGTAATTCCGTTATTCCGCATCGGTTCTGTAACTCAATTCTTAATTCTCTTCGCTCCCTTATGTCCTGCCCTGCTGTGTCCGGCAGAGCTTTTGCACGTTTCCGGTATTCTTCTACAATCGCCCTTGTCAAAAGTTCTGCCATACCTCTGTTACCTCCTATACGCCCGAAGCAGACGTTTTCTGTAATTCTGTGATAACTTCTTTCAAAGCATATTTGCCATTCGTTGTAAGCTGCCTCTGCCAGCATCCATTCTTCGGTGACCATCTGAAACCATGTTTTTTTACAATATCCCTTGTTTCTTCATCCGGTTTTCCATCAAAGAAAAGCTGTAATCTCATAAGGTCTGTATTTTCTACCACTTTGAAGAAATCGTTCCCTGTTTCCTTAGTTCCTGCCTCTTTTGCCTTTTTCAGTCTTTCCAGTCTTGCCTTGGTATTTTTGATTTTTGCATTATTATTTGAAAGCTGATACCCTGCGAATGGTGCATCGCTCAAATGCCAACTTTCTGACATAGCCTTTTTCAATCTTCCTGCTGTGAAACGGAAAGTTCCGGGCATCCCTCGACTGTTTTGTGCTTTCTCCAATATGCATTGACCGCTTTCATTCTGTCCTGAAGCTCTGTAAGGCTTTCCAGCTTTTCCTCCAACATCTCAATGGCCTGTGCGTCCCCGGATAAAATCGGCTGGTTCATTGTGAGCAGATTTGTAATCTTCTTTGCATAGGATTCCAGGCTGTTCCACTCCTGCATGAGTGAATCCCTGCGGCTGTTCTGCTTGTTCTTTTTCTTAACCGGGAAGTTACCGGCTCCAGAAATCAGAACTGACGGACAGCTCGCTTCGTTTCTGTAGTAGGAATTGTAGTATTCCGCCAGCTTTTTGCTGTATCTCCCTGCCATTCTCTCTGCCTTTTCAGCAAGGTTCGGTCTCTTCTGTTTGATTTTCTCAACAACCGCATAGACACTCTCCACTCGCTTGCGGTATTCCTCTGTTGCGCTGCCCTGCTTATAATCACTCATTGAATTGGCATCGTTGGCGGCTCTTGCCATATCCTCGCTGATTGTATAGAACTGAATCTCCATTATTCGTCCTCCTCCATTTTTAAGATTGTTCTGTGCTCATATTTCATCGTTGCCTGTGAATCTTTGAACTTTGAAAGCTCCCAATCTGAATTGTAAGGATGGAAGTTAAGGTATCCATCACTGCCAACTGATATGCTTGCTGACATTTCCTCGCCATTCCCTTTTAATGCCTCCTGAATTGCTTTCAGGTGCGGATATACTGCTTTGCATAATTCCTCGAACTGTTTCTCTGTCATTTCAATTTTTTCTTTGCTCATTTTTGTGAGTTCCTTTCTTATTCTGCTGTTGCGTGGAAGAACATTCTTTCCACTTCCTCTGCTCCCTCTTCCGCATCCATGATACCGGCTGCCATCTCATTCAGGATTGAGCCAACATACAATGCCTGTAATGCTTTTCCTGTCTGAATCAAAATCATCTGTACGCCGTTGTTTTCCTTGGCTGTAGCGGTTGCCCTGCTTCATTCATAACACTGTTTTCGACTGCATTCATAAGCTCTTTGAATAATCCCATCTTCATTCCTCCTTGTGTTGTAACTCACTATATTGAGTTGTTTGAGTATATACTAACACGTAGTAGGTAGGTGTCAATACCTTTATTAACAAAATCTCAATTTTTTGAGTTTACTTTTCAGGTGGTACTATTTCGAGAGAATATCCCATAGAATTTATGACGTGCTCAATAATTATGAATCTTGCAGAATCATCCTCTGTATCAGCCGCTATATCTTCCAGCTTTGTTATATCCGGCTTTCCATCCTGCGTCAGTTTAATTTCAAAACCAAGACCGTCCGCAATTTTTTGATTGTTCCATAGGTTGGTGATACTCCCACATTCAGTTTGTACCACAGATTCTGCCTGGTCCATCCGATACGTTTTGCCGCCTCCTCGTATGTGATACCATTATCGAGCATATACTGCTTGAATTTTTTCTATAATATCCACTGCCTACACCTCCACAAAATTGAATTTTGGGATGTTTCTTTCGCTCCTCGCATTTCTGGAACCACTCCTGCACCTTTTCTGCACAGAAATCTTTCCCGGCTGTATATTTCCCACTCGAAAAAATAATGCCACTTTCACTGTCAATTTCGTGAATCCAGTACACATATCCCCCATAATTCGGTCGTACTGAAATTTCATACCACTTTCCGAATCTATCGGTCGGAAATGTCAAGAAATCGCATCCCGGCTTTTTGGTGTAGTCAAGCTGCATCTGGTCGAATATCCAATCTGCCAATTCGTCCAGATTTTCAAACGTCTTGTCGAACGCTTTCTGGTTATAATCGTTATAATACTTTACGATTTTTGCTGTTATCATTACGCACATTCCTCCTGGTATTTATATTTTATGCCCTGCATATTCTCTTCCCATTTGGCAGACTCGGGCGTTAATTTTACGAACTGTTCTACAATCTCTAACAGTTCATCTTCGTCCAGTTCCACCATCGGGCAGCCGTATTTGCTTTCCAACTCTTCCTGCTCCTCATCCAGGAACAGATAGTCCTCTCTCAATGGCGGCGGCTCTTCATCATCCCACTGGCTCCGCCTGCGTGGTGGGTTTTCAAATTCTTCTCGCCTGCGCTCCCAGTATTCGTCCTCATCCGGTATATTCCACACTTTAGTCCTCCTTGAGATTCCCCAGGATTTCATCTGCCCTTTGCATAATCTCTGCAAATTTATTGTTTGCCTCTTCCATCTCCTGGCGTTTTTTCTCTCTTGCCTTGTAAAATTCTTCATTTTTCAGCTCATCTTCCCACCCATTTATGAACTGTCGAACCTCCCGGACATTATTAAACCCGCATTCGTTTTCATAGTCATTTCTGGCTGTGAAGATAACGTATTTCTTTTCCCTGCGCTTATCATCAATGGCAACTCCGAAATACAACTCATCTCTCTGCTCCTCATCAAGAGGCTCGAATCTTACATCATCATAAAGTGGCCCGACCATCGGGCAATTATTTTTGAACCACACCCGGTAGTTATCCAGTATGTAATCGCTTGTGATACCTTTCAGAATCCCCCAGATTTTCGCCAATCTTCCTGCAAGTGCCTTATCATCGCAAAACCAGTCATACCAGCCTGCCTCAATCTGTGTTTCTCTGTCTTTCGCAAGGAAATCTCCCTTGCGGTATCTCTCGCAAAACTGTCTTAATGTCATATCTGCCATAGCTGTTCCTCCTATTGTTCATCGTTTGTGCTCATCGCCTTGTGCTCCACTCTCCGGCGTTCAGACCTTTGCTTTCTTTTTCAAGTTCCTTTTCCATCTTTTGATTGTCTGTGCTTTTGTATGATTCCGAGAAAAATCAGTAATCAT
>ENA-OPYX01001103-OPYX01001103.1-human-gut-metagenome-genome-assembly--contig:-NODE-1103-length-15029-cov-5.440746_pt1 | contig 15029 bp, 12 predicted proteins | sample MGYA00242639_ERZ504486 | MGnify/ENA primary metagenome ERZ504486 (study PRJEB26092, sample SAMD00036296) | human gut metagenome | host: Homo sapiens | study: EMG produced TPA metagenomics assembly of... | reverse complement strand
TCGGAAGATTTTATGGGCGCTGCCCAAACCCGCAATTTTTGAAAAAATTGAGTAAACTTTTTTGTTCTTTTGCTGATAATTTAGCGTTAGCTAAATTTCAATGCCCGACCGACACTCCGCTAAACCAAAATTTATTAATGTTGCCCCAACATAAAAAACTCCCGCCCGAGCGAGAGTTTTTAACATTTTATTTATAAGATGTTGAAAGTGAAACTGTACCGTCTGATTTTCCGTTATTATCAATATGGGTTATAATCTTATTATTTTCAATAGTGCTTGCAGATTCCCATAAATAGCTTGTCTTTGCAGAACCTGTACCCGTTACTTCGTAAGTTACTACAATAAGGTCGCCGCCATTTGTGAAATCGTATCCGCTTGTAATGTCTGAACCGTTAAATTTAATTACACCGGCATTTTTTGGCATTAACAATGCTGTTTGATTTAACAGGACTTTGGAGCTCGGCTTTTTTAACTTTAAGTTTTGAAGAATCGTAAGTTATAGTACCCTGGAAGTTTGCGAGTACCTTTGTGCTTTTAACTGTATAGGTAACTGTTACGGTATCGCCTTTTTTGTAATCGTGACCGTCAACAGAAAGTGTATCGGAAGATTTATTGCCCGAGTCATTCTTGCTTGTGTCATTTTTGCTTGTGCCATTTTTGCTTGATGCATCGTTTTTGGAACTTTCTGACTTTGATTCGGCTTTTGAAGAATCGGAAGAACCGTTCGATTCGGATTTTTCGGAGGTTTGTGAAGAATTAGCAGTTGAATTTGAACTTGAGCTTTGAGTGCTGCTTTCTGTATTTAATTCGCTTTCTGATTTGTCGTTTGCAACAGTTGTGTTTTCAGCGGCAGAAGCAGTGCTTGCTACGGTCGCAGCGGTTGATGAACTCTCATCTTTATTACCGCAGCCTGTCATTACACTTGCAAATGATGTTGAAACGGCCAGTACGGCAATCAAAAGTGCAACAGAAAGCCTCTTTGCTTTATGCTTTGAATTATTCATAAAATCATTCCTTATCTAATGTTATTGTTCCTATTATAGCAAAATATATTATAAAAATAAAGCGTAATTATTAAATAATAATTTGCAAAATTTTACATTGTAATTTAATTTTTTCTATGATATAATAGATATGTGAAAACTGAATGAATTTTTAGGAGTGTTTGAATTGAAATTAGCAAAAATTATTGCAGTAGGACTTTCTGCTGTAATGCTTAGTACAGGCTTTTCTGTATCTGCTCTTGCGGCACAGACAACCGAATCCACCGTTTCTACTCCGGGATTTAAGACATATGACGCATTATATGCTCACGCTGTTTTAAACTCTGAAGATACACAGGCTTGGCTTAGTTGGCAAAGTGTACACGATGAGAACTTTAACGAAATAGACAGTAATAAAAAGTATTTCTTCCTGCCTTCCTCGGCAAACGGAGAAAAAGTTGATATTTACAACGCTTATTCATCACCGATTACAATAAACGGTGTTACTGTTGACTCACATAAGTCGGGTTCGATACCGTACAATACAAATGTTGAGTATAAGGTAAATGCGGGCGGCAAAAACTTTACTTTGATTTTTATGAAATCAACCGCAGAGTCCGCCGTATATATCAATAATGACAATGCCGACGGTAACGGTACGGAGCTTATCACATACCTTAATCGTGATAAGAGTAATTCCGCAAGCGCAACAGCCGCAATTATTGATGCAGACGGCACAATTGAAACTGCCGATGTTAAGAAAATAAAGGGAAGAGGAAACTCAACCTGGGGCAAGGCTAAAAAACCGTACAATGTTACTTTTAAAGATAATGTAACAATCGGTTCGATGGATAAGTGCAAGAAATTTTCTATGCTTGCAAACTATCAGGACGATTCTCTTTCAAGAAACAGATTTTTATATGACCTTTCTGATGCGGTAGATATGCCGTATGCCTCAGATTCCCGTTATGTTGATTTTTATTCAGACGGCTATTATTGGGGTTCTTACCAGATGTGCCAAAAGATTGACACAGGTAAAACTAACCTTTTAAGCGATATTGACGATAAAGGCTACCTCAACAAGGACGGCTCAATCAACGAAAACTTCCAATTTGTATGCGAGGTTGACGCAAGTGCTACTGATGATGATTATCACTTCACTTCATCAAGCGGTAATAAGATTACATTAAAAACTCCCGAGCTTGCACCGGGGGACAAAGGCTACAACGAAGTTAAAAATTATGTAAAAAACAAATTTGATTCTTTTTACAATGCAATTAAAAATTCAACTGAAAATCTTGCCGATTATGCTGATGTTGATTCTGTAACAAAGATTTATCTTATAAACGAACTCGGCAAAAACTGGGATTCGGGCGTATCAAGTCTTTACTTTACATATAAGCAGGACGAAAACGGCAATTGGAAATTCTTTGGTTCTCCTGTATGGGATTACGATAACTCGCTCGGTAACGCAAAGGGCGTTGAATGGGATCTCGGAAATATAGGAGTAAATGACTATGAACAGTACAGCGGTTGGTGGTGCAAATACAAAGATAAAGGTAAAAACAGCAACAGCACAAACAATGTTATGAATCTTATTTCGAGAAATAAAAATGTTATTAAGGCTGCACCGCAGGTTTGGTTTGAGGACTTTGTTCCGGCTCTCAAAACATTTATGTCACGCGGAGTAAGTGAGGGAGAAATTTATTCATCTGATGTTTATTATAACTACCTAAAGGGCAGTGCAGAGATGAACTACAAGAGCGGTTGGTTGCTCAATACAGGCAGCTGGATTGCAGACCACAGCAAACTCAATGTAGCTACCTTTGACTATTCCACAGGCAAATATACAGTAAGCAATACTGTTACAAAGTACAGCAACGATTTTGACGGAAAGTACAATTATTGTGCCGATTGGCTTACAAGCCGTGCGGCTTGGCTTAGCAACGAAATGTATGCTGACTACGAACCGTCAAATCCAAGAATTGAAAATGACCTTAACAATGACGGAATTTTAGATGTTCGTGATGCAACGGCTCTTCAGCTTTACATTGCAGAAAGTGCAACACTTGACATTGAAGGTGTAAAAATGGCTGATATAAACAAAGACGGAATTATTGATGTGAGAGATGTCACATCTTTACAGCAGATAATTGCACAATAAAATTTAAATTTTTATACCGCTTGATTTCGGAAGATTTCAAGCGGTATTTTGATTTTTAAAAGTCATATTTCTATTATTTAATTATAAATTTACACAAAATTTATTGAAAAACTTACGATAATGGTATATAATGTATTTGTGAAAATTTTGGGTATTATTGAGGATAGTATTGATTTAATTATGGAGGTTATTATGAGGAAGACTAAAATTGTCTGCACCATTGGTCCTGCCTGCAACAATAAAGAAACCTTGCTTGAGATGATCAACGCAGGTATGAATGTTGCTCGTATTAATATGTCACACGGAGCATATGACGATTTGGAAAACACTTTTAATGTTCTCAAAGAAGCTATTGCCGAAAGCGGAAAAATTGTGTCAATTCTTCTTGATACAAAAGGTCCGGAAGTAAGAGTATGCACATTTGAAAACGGCAGTATAGAACTTATTGAAGGTCAGCTTTTCAGCCTTTGCAAGAATAAAGAAGTCGGTGACGAAACAGGCGTGGCAATTTCTTTCCCTAAGCTTATTGATTTGTTCAATGCCGACGGCAAAGCGGCAATAGGCAGAGAATTATTATTAGATGACGGTCTTATCTCAATGGTTGTTGACAGTATGACTCCTAACGAAATTATTTGCAAAGTAGTTAAGGGCGGTACACTTAAGAACAGAAAGAGTATTAATATTCCCGGTTATCATATAAATATGCCTTATGTCAGTGCACAGGACAGAAAAGATATTGAATTTGGTCTTTCTCACGGCGCTAATGTAGTTGCCGCATCATTCGTTCGTACACACGAAGATGTTAAAACATTAAGAGATTTTATCGACAGCCTTGGATTTGAATATGTTGAAATCATCGCAAAGATTGAAAATCAGAGCGGTGTTGACGATATGGACGCCATTATAGATTGCGCTGACGGCATTATGGTTGCCAGAGGCGATATGGGTGTTGAAATTCCGTTTATCAAACTTCCTGAAATTCAGAAAACACTTATCAGAAAGTGCGTTGCAAGAGGTAAATATGTAATTACAGCAACTCAAATGCTTGAGAGTATGACTTCTTCACCTCGTCCTACAAGAGCTGAAATCAGCGATGTTGCCAATGCTGTATATGACGGTACAAGCGCCGTTATGCTTTCGGGTGAGTCTGCCGCAGGTAAGTATCCTGTTGAAAGTGTTAAGGCTCTTGACGCTATATGCTTTGAGGCAGAGCAGAACGGTGAGTTTACAGCTCTTAAAGACTATATCGAACATCACAGTATTCAGGACAGCAACCCAATCAGAGGCAGTATTTGCCGTGCGGCAAGAGATATTGCTCATCAGATTGGCGCAAGAGCTATTATTGTTGAGAGTGCTACAGGTAAAGTTGCAAGAGCAATGACACATTTCCGCCCGAATGTTCCGATAATTGCAGTTGTTACCTCTTCGCTTGTTTGTAAAAAACTTTGCCTTAATTGGGGTATTACAGCACTTATCGGTGAAGAAAAGAAAACTTCCGATGCCATTACAAAGCAGGCAATGGAAAAGGCTTTAAGCACGGGCTACTTTAAAAAGGGCGATATTGTAGTTGTAATTTCCTTCAAACAGAACTGCACCTACTTCAAGCACAGACTCTCTCAATGTAAGGATTTTATAATATGAATAACAATAACATTATACTTATAGGAATGCCTGGTTCGGGTAAGAGTACACTTGGTGTTCTGCTTGCAAAATACAGCGGATATTCTTTTGTGGATTTAGACTTGATTATTACTAAGAAAACAGGCAAAAAACTGCAAAAGATACTTGATCAGGACGGCTATGATGCTTTCTTGAAAATTGAAAATCAAGTAGGCAAAGAGCTTGACTGCGAGAAAACAGTTGTGGCAACAGGCGGCTCAATGGTACTTAGCGCAGAAGGTATGGAACATTTGAAGAAAATCGGTACGGTAGTGTATATTAATGTGCCGATTGATGAAATCATACGCAGAGTTACAAATGTAGCGACAAGGGGAATTGCTTTTAAAGACGGCGAAACTCTTAACGATGTTTTTAAAGAGAGAACACCTCTTTATGAAAAATATGCAGATGTAACCGTTGATTTTGAGAATGCGTCAAATCTTGAAGAAACCGTCGATAAAATTATGGAAAAATTAAATCTTCATAAGTAATAATTTAAGCACCGATTTGAAAAGTCGGTGCTTTTTTTGCCTTTTGCTTTAAAAACGATTTTTGTTAAAATGTTGGTAAATTATGATTTAGCTGATTGCTTTATCAAGCAATTATAAAAGTTTGGTCGACCTTTTCAAAGGTCGTGGGTGTGGGCAAAGCCCACAAATACTTTCCGCTTACGCAATCTGACGATAGCCGAACAGCGAGCTGTTCGGCGGCTTGAACACAACGGCGTTAGCCTTTAAAAGTGCGATAGCAACAAGAAAGCCATTCGATATATAATGAAAAGTTAATCATTTCTTTTATAAAAGGCTGTCGCCTGTTTTAACAAACTTAGTTTTAGTACGCAAACAGCGTGGCTGTTTGCGCCTGATAAATTGTTATATCGGAAGATTTTATGGGCGCTGCCCAAACCCGCAATTTTTGAAAAATTGAGTAAACTTTTTTTGCTTTTGGGAGGATAATTTAGCGTTAGCTAAATTTCAATGTCCGACCGACACTCCGCTAAACCATAATTTTTGCTAAAACAGCCGTACTCCGAACAAACTCAAAATCCAGAGAACAAATCCGTAAATTATTGATGCAGAAACTCCGTATACTATTACCGGACCTGCAATTATAAATAATTTAGCACCGAGTCCCGCTATATATCCCTCTGACTTAAATTCAATTGCAGGTGAAGATACTGCATTGGCAAAACCTGTTATCGGTACAAGAGTTCCTGCTCCTCCGTGTTTTGCTATTTTGTCATACACGCCAATTGCCGTCAGTAAAATGCCTATGAATATCAGCGTTACGGAACACAATGTTTTACTGTCTTTTTCTGCCGCACCGAGCATTGCGTATAAATCCGTAAATCCCTGCCCGATTGTGCATATTGCTCCGCCTATTAAAAAGGCTTTTATGCAGTTCACAAAAAGTTTACTTTTCGGTGAATTTTTCGTCACAATTTTATTGTATTCTTTTGGTGAAATCATATATACATTAACTCCGTTTCGTTTATAACTTGCTGATTAAATGTACTAATATTATGTGTTAAAAATTTGTTCTTATGTAAGATTAGTTTATGTAAAATAACAGTTTATTTTTGATGAAATATGATGTATAATGTTAAATGTATATTTATGTATTGTGAGGTGGAGTATCGTGGAGCATTATCTTGATAACAGCGCAACAACCGTTGCATCGCTTGCGGCGGCTAAAAAAAGCGTTTGAGATGATGACGGAAAATTATGCAAACCCATCTTCACTTCATTACAGAGGAATGCTTGCGGAACAGGAGCTTGAAAAGGCGAGAAAGGCGGTTGCTAAGCAGCTTTTTGCCCAAACCGAAGAAATCATCTTTACAAGCGGCGGTACGGAGGCTAATAACCTTGCTCTTTTCGGCACTGCATATGCAAAAAAACGCAGAGGTACTAAGATTGTTACGACTTCCGTTGAGCACAGCAGTATTATGGAGTCTTGCAAAAGACTTGAGCAAGAGGGCTTTGAGATTGCATATGTAAGCCCAAGACAAGACGGAGTTGTGCATACTGAGGATATTCTTGCGGAAGTAAACGACAATACAGTTCTTGTTTCTGTTATGTATGTAAATAACGAAACGGGTGCTATTATGCCTGTTGCAGAGATTTTTGATGCGGTAAAGGGAAAAAAATCGGATATTATCTGCCATACAGACGCAGTTCAGGCTTTCGGCAAAATAGCCGTTAATCCTAAAAAACTCGGTGCAGACCTTGTAAGCGTGTCGGCTCACAAAGTACATTCTCCAAAGGGATGCGGCGCAATATATATAAAAAAAGGTGTGCGACTTGTACCGAGGACTTACGGCGGCGAACAGGAAAAGAAAATCCGCCCGGGTACAGAACCGTTGCCGTTGATTGCGGCATTCGGAGTTGCCTGTAATGAATTTGCAATAGAAAAGAATTACGAAAAAGTTGCCGAACTTTGCGAATACGCAAAAAATCAGCTTACAAAAATAGACGGAGTGGTTATAAATTCACCGCAGAGCGCTTTGCCGTATGTTCTGAATTTTTCGGCGGGCAAGGTTAGAAGTGAAACTATGCTCCATTTCCTTGAGGAATACGAAATTTATGTTTCCTCGGGCAGTGCTTGTGCAAAGGGCGCACCGAGTTATGTGTTACGCTCAATGGGATACGGAAGTTACAGAGCAGACAGCGCATTGCGTGTAAGCTTTTCAAAGCTGAATACAAAAGAAGATGTTGACGCACTGTGCACAACGCTTGCGCAGGGATTAAAAGTTCTTGTTCACAGATAAACTGAAAGGTAAAGAATTAATGAAAGAAATCATACTTTTAAAAGACGGCGAAATTGTACTTAAGGGTCTTAACCGTCGTACATTTGAGGATGTTCTCAAAAAGAATATCAGACACGCAATTTCACATTTGGGCAGTTTTGAAATAAAATCCGCTCAATCAATTATATATGTAAAACCGCTTTCGGACGATATTGACCTTGACGAGGCTTGTCTGAAAATTTCAAGAGTATTCGGCATTGTGTCATATTCGAGAGCGGTAATCTGCGAAGAAAAAACACTTGAATCAATTATTGCTACCGCACCTGTTTATCTTGAAAAAGAGTTAAAGGCTGTGAAAACCTTTAAGGTTGAGGCAAGAAGAAGTGACAAACGCTTTCCGTATAAGTCGCCCGAAATATGCGCAGAACTCGGCGGAGTTATTCTTGATAAATTCCCGCATCTTAGCGTTGATGTTCATAATCCGGATCTTATCGTAAATGTAGAGGTTCGTGATTTTGGCGCTTATGTTCACGGTGCGGCGCATAAAGGTGCGGGCGGTATTCCTGTAGGTACAAGCGGAAATGCTGCTATTCTTATAAGCGGCGGTATTGATTCTCCTGTTGCCGCATATATGATGGCAAAAAGAGGTTTGAAACTTACAGCCGTTCACTTTGCAAGTCCGCCTTACACAAGCAAAAGAGCAGAAGATAAGGTAGTAAGACTTTTAAGACGAGTAAGCCGTTATGCAGGCAAAATGACAATGTACACAGTTCCTTTTACAAAGATTCAGGAAACTATAAAAAATGAATGTCCGGAAGAATTGTTTACAATCATTATGCGCAGACTTATGATGCAGATTTCTTCAAGAATTGCAGCGGATAACGATTGCACGGCGCTTATTACAGGCGAGAGCTTGGGTCAGGTTGCAAGTCAGACTATAGGTGCTTTAAGCTGTACAGATGATGCGGCAGACTTGCTTGTGTTCAGACCTCTTATCGGTATGGATAAGCAGGAGATTATTGATATTTCATATAAAATCGACACTTATGATATTTCAATCGAGCCTTACGAGGATTGCTGTACGGTATTTACTCCAAAGCACCCGAGAACAAGACCTATTTTGAAGTATGTAAAAGAGGCACAGGAAAAAGCAAATTTTGAACCGATGATTGAAGAGGCTCTTGCAAATCTCAAGGTAACAGAGATTTCAGCAAAAGACGAATAACATATATACCAAAACAAAAATTACTGTGACACGAAAGGATGGACTTGCGTGGATATTGAAATTTTATTGGTAAACCAAAACGATACCCCTGCATTAGACAGCGGAGAACTTTCTGACAAACTTGCCGAAAACGGTTTTACGCTTACCTATATAACACCTGTCGACTTTAAAAGCAAAAAAATTATTTCCGCTCTTGACAAATGTGCGGATAATAATGAAAAGCCTTCTGTTGTAATTTTGGCAAACGCACTTTCGGATAAAGGTGCGGACAGCTTTAAAAAACATTTTTCAGAGGTAGTTGCACAGGCGGAAAAAGCCGAAAAACCCAAAGCTCCGAAAGACTATTGGAAAAAGCGCACAAAAGCGCTGAAAAATGCTGAAAAATTGAAATTATCAGACGAAAGAGTGCAGGAGATAAAAGACAGTTTTAAGCTGTACAGAAAGAAATCCAAGATATTTAATCTCGGCGATTTAGGAAACGGCTGCAAAGGCTTTTGCTTTATGTACAAGGGTATGAAAGTCACAGCATTGCCACAGAAAAAATATTCGCTGAACAATATCGACGATATGATTTTGGCGGCGGCTCAAAAAACTGTTGAAGTGTTTGAAAATAACGAGGCGGAGTATCCCGGCGGATTCAGTAAGGTTGAGTATGTTCCTCCCAAAAAAGGACTGAAATACCGATTTATTCCGATGCGTGGCGACAGCGGTAAGGAAATTGCGCGAAAATCCGTTGCAATTGTTTCACTTGTTGTGTTTGTCGGTGCTCTTTCAATGTTGTTTTACAATATGGTTTACCTGAGTTATCAGAATAAAGAAAAAATGAATGATATTCAGATGATTTACCATAATACAACTGATGATAATACTTCGCAGGGCGGAGATAAAAAACCGTCAGAAGAAGAAAAAGTGGATTGGGCAAAACTCAAAGATATTAATAAGGAAATTGTCGGTTGGATACAGATTAACGATACCGGAATCGATTATCCTGTGCTGTATCACGAGGGTGACAGCCGTTCTTCTCAGTATTATCTTTACCGAGATTACAGAGGCAATCCTGATGATTGGGGCAGTGTGTTCATAGACTATCGAAGTACCGAGAGCACAAAGAGCAAAAATGTTATTATGCACGGTCATCATATGAATGACGGTACAATGTTTGCGGGTATGCTCAAATACGGCAGATACTCCATAGATATGGATTTCTACAAAAAAGCTCCGACAATTACATTTAACACTCCCGAAGAAAATGCGACATACAAGATAATTTCCGTGTTCAAGACAAACACATTGTCAAGTCACGGCGAATTCTTTAACTATATGATAGGTTCATTCCAAAACGATAAGGATTTTATGAACTATGTTTATAATGTCAGAGTTCGTTCAATGGTGAATTGCCCTGTTGATGTAAACGAAGACGACAGCCTTATCACACTTTCAACCTGTTCATATGAATATACGGATTTCAGAACAGTAATTGTTGCAAGAAAGGTAAGGAACGGCGAATCGGCAAAGGTTGATGTTTCACAGGCATCTGCAAATAATAATGCAGTATGGCCGCAGGTTTACTATGACAGAAACGGCGGTACACGTCCAAAGGTAACAGATTTCTGTACTGCATATGAAGCAGGTCAGATTGACTGGTACAGCGGCGATTATGACTTTAAGGATCAGAAAGTGGTTGAGGCAACTACCGCACCTGCTACAACAGATGCACAAGGCAATACAGTAAAACCGACACAACAGCCAACAACCGCTCAACCTACAACGAAGGCTAAGGTTTATGTAACAGTCAAGTTTATTAACTATGACGGAACACAAATCAGCGAACAGAAAGTTGAAGTAGGAAAGTCGGCAAAAGCACCGGCTGATCCCGTAAAGCCGAGCGATGATTATTACGACTATGTATTTAAAGGCTGGCAGCTTGATTTCAGCAAGGTTTACAGCGATATGACAATCGCACCTAACTTTGAGCCTGTATTAAAACAGCAGGCTACCGATGCTCCTGCAGAGGAGGTAGCGGCAGAATGACAGGTGAACTGATTTTTTACGCCGCTCGCAAAACATCACTTTGCGAAAGGTCGTTAAGAAAGAGCTTTTCGGAGCTTGATTTAATTGCAGATGAGGCAAAATTTGCTGCAAACTGCAAAACTCTCGGAGAGCTCGTTGTAAGTTCACTCAAAACAAACGACATAGTTTTTGTTACGGGTGGCTTAGATATAGGCGGAGAAAGCGACAGCCCAAGTGTTTTTGCAAGGGCTTTTGCGGATAATCCGCCGTTGGAAATGAAAAGGTTAAAAAATTCCTCCGGCAGTGACGGTTATGTATTTGCTTCGGATTCGCAGGCAATAATTCTTTTGCCCGATGATCCGCAGCAGATAGAAAACATAATGAACGGCGCTTTAAGAGGATTTCTAAAAAGGTATAGGGAAAACAAATTGATTGCTTAAATGCAGCAAAGAGGAAAGGAACAGCATTTTATGAAAACAGAAGCATTTGAAAAATACGAGTCATCAGTACGCTCTTACTGCCGACACTTCCCGACAGTTTTTACAACTGCAAAGGGTTCAATCATCAAAGATGAAGAGGGCAACGAATATATAGACTTTTTCTGCGGTGCAGGTGCGGTAAACTACGGTCATAACAATGAATACATCAAAGCAAAGACTCTTGAGTATTTTTCAACAGACGGAATTATTCACGCACTTGATATGTACACAGTTCCAAAGCGTGAATTTATTGAAACACTTGAAACAAAGATTCTTGAGCCAAGAGGATTTGACTACAGAATTCAGTTCCCGGGCCCGACAGGTACAAACGCTGTTGAGGCTGCATTAAAGCTTGCAAGAAAGTATACAGGCAGAAGAAACATCTTTGCATTTATGGGTTGTTTCCATGGTATGACACTCGGTGCACTTTCCGCAACATCAGAAATGTTTGCGAGAAACGGCGCTATTGCAGCTCTTACAGATTGTACACACATTCCTGCTCCTTATATGGTAGAGGGTCTTGATGTAGTTAAGTATATGCAGATGCTCATTGATGACGACCATTCTGCAACAGATAAGCCTGCGGCTGTTATTATGGAAACCGTACAGGCAGAGGGTGGCATCAGAGTATTTGATGTTGAGTTCTTAAAGGCTGTAAGGGAGTTCTGCACAAAGAACGATATTCTTATGATTGTTGATGATATTCAGATCGGTTGCTGCCGCAGCGGCTCATTCTTCTCGTTTGAGCGTGCAGGTATTCAGCCTGACATTGTTGTAATGTCAAAATCAATCGGCGGTATCGGTATGCCAATGTCAATTGTACTTCATAAGCCTGAAATTGATGTATGGAAGCCGGGAGAGCATAACGGCACATTCAGAGGCAATCAGCTTTCATTTGTTGCAGGTAAGGCTGCTATTGAGTATCTTCTCGAAAACAATGTAGAGGCTGAAACAAAGCGTAAGGGTGATATTGTAAAGAACTTTGTTGAAAAGGAAATTCTTCCGCTTAACGATAAACTTGAGCTTAGAGGTATCGGACTTATGTGGGGTATTGACTGCTCAAAGATTGATTCTGCTCTTGCATCTAAACTTTCTGACCTTTGCTTTACAAAGAATCTTATTTGCGAGGTAGCCGGCAGAAATGGCAGCGTATTGAAAATTATGCCTGCTCTTGTAATTGAGGACGAACTTCTCTTAAAGGGACTTAACATTGTTAAGGAAGCATTTAAGGAACTTCTTGCTGATTATTAATATTTAATAGATGTAAATTAAGCCTGTTCGGTTTTCACTGAACAGGCTTTTGCTTAGAGAGTTTTATTAAATTTTGAGGTGAATTAGGTTTTAGCTGATTGCTTTATCAAGCAATTATAAAAGTTTGGTCGATCTTTTCAAAGGTCGTGGGTGTGGGCAAAGCCCACAAATACTTTCCGTTTATGCAATCTAACGATAGCCAAACAGCTCGCTGTTTGGCGGCTTGAACACAACGGCGAATGCCATTAAATGCGATAGCAACAAGAAAGCCATTCGATATATAATGAAAAGTTAATGATTTCTTTTTTAAAAGGCTGTCGCCTGTTTTTTCAAACTCGGTGCAAGCACGCAAACAGCCACGCTGTTTGCGCCTGATAAATTGTTATATCGGAAGATTTTTATGGGCGCTGCCCAAACCCGCAATTTTTGAAAAATTGAGTAAACTTTTTTTGTTTTTGGGAGGATAATTTAGCGTTAGCTAAATTTTAATGCCCGACCGATACTCCGCTAAAACATAATTTACCCCGACTTTTGAAAGAACTGTTTTAATAAAAAATTAACTAAAAAGGCAATACCACAATTAATGTGATATTGCCTCAATTTTTAAAGAAATTCCATAGGGTCAAGGCGGTCTGTTTCACTTCTTCTGATTTCAAAGTGTAAATGTTCGCCGGTGGAGTCGCCTGTAGAGCCTACATAGGCTACAGTCTGTCCCTTATATACCTTGTCACCCTGACTCACTGCAAGTGAACTGCAGTGACCGTACAATGAATAATATCCGTTTCCGTGGTCGATTATAACATAGTTGCCATAGCCTGAATCATCATATCCTGCCCATGTTACTGTGCCGCCGTCAGCCGCTACAATGTCCTGACCGCCGATTCCGTCATCTGAAATATCTATGCCTGAATGAAGTCTGCCCCAACGATAGCCGTAGTAGCTTACAATGTTGTGGGTGTAGGGAACAGGCCACATAAACGAACCTGTTGCCTCGTATGACGGAGCTTCGCTTGTGCCCTGAACAATTATCTCGTTCTTAGGCTCTTTTGTAACATTTCTTGCTGTTTCAACAGAATTTGTCTGTTCTCCGTTTATATATGTTACCTTGTAGGTTACTTCAGCCTCGCCGTTTTCACCTTCTTGCTTGGTTTCGCTGTAGGTGTTGCTCTTTGAATCGTCATAATCGTATTGAGTATCGTAATTAAGGCTGATTGTATCGGTAACATCAGTAGTAACAGCCACATAAAGGTAATCTTTAGCAAGCTCAAGAACTTCATCTGCCGTAAGTACGGTTTCATTCGGGAATTTACCGTTGATAATTTTTACTGTATTTGCAAAATCAGCGGTAGTATTTTCGTCATAACCCTCTTTAGCGTCAGATAAAATTTTATTTAACGCATTGCCGAGGGCAGATGTTTCTCCTGTAACGCCGATTTTTTTGCCGTTAATATAAAGTGCAGAAAGTTGAGCGCCGATATTGTTGCTCAAAACTGCATTTGTAACAGCTTTTTCCGCAGTATCGGTTGCCTCATCTGCTGTAGCTATGCTTGAAAATTCATTTGAAGTATAGTCAACATAAGAGTATCCCGAAGACTTGGCACTTTGTACAGACGTTTTCTTTTCTGTCGGCGGTACGGAAAGTGCACTTGCGCCCGATGCAAAACCTATCATAGCGGCAGTAAGGCAGGCAACAGATGCAAGCATAGCTTTCTTCTTGATTGCCTTATGCACACTTGCTTTTGAAACAGGTGCGGTGTGAGCGTATTTTCTGTCATTTTTATAGCGTGTTGCGGTAACAAGCTTTAATGTTGGATTATCTGTATCATTAAAGTTTATACCCTGTCTTGCAGCGCTGTATCGTCTGTCAAAATAACAGATTTCAGCTCGTTTGGAGCTTGTCTGCATAACAGGCTTTGGCTGTACGACAGGTTTGTTTTGCCTTTTTGCAACAGGTTTTGTAACATTTCTTTTTACGGTTACTTTTCTTGTTGATTTTATTTAAACTTTTTGCTGCAAGCGCAGCTGCTCTCTTTATAAAGCGAACAGTTTTCTGAGCGGTATTAAGCTCTTGAGGTTTGCGCCTTGTAAAAGGAAGACTCTCGATTTCTTGGTAGCCGTCCTTGCCAATGAACTTTGTACTCAAAATAATTTCTCCTATCTCATTAACTATTACATTCTTGTAACAAACTTAACACTATTATTATAACAAATAGTAACAAAATTGCAATAGAAGAATTAAAAACCGTAATCTTATCCAGTAATTAGCACAAATCTAACAGCGCATATTATGCAACAGATACAATAATTCTCAAAATTAATTTATACTTTAAGTTATCGACCGTTAAATCCTTTAACTTATTGTAATATTTATTTAATGCCTCAATAGCACCGTTAAAGTCGTGTTCCTTGTAATTTCCGCACTCTGCGGCAGTATTTCCTGGAATTTCGCCTGTGTGATTCTTACATTTAAAAACAGTATCTTTAATAAGCTCAAGGGCATCTTCCTGCGCAT
>ENA-OPYX01001102-OPYX01001102.1-human-gut-metagenome-genome-assembly--contig:-NODE-1102-length-15031-cov-8.882649_pt1 | contig 15031 bp, 13 predicted proteins | sample MGYA00242639_ERZ504486 | MGnify/ENA primary metagenome ERZ504486 (study PRJEB26092, sample SAMD00036296) | human gut metagenome | host: Homo sapiens | study: EMG produced TPA metagenomics assembly of... | reverse complement strand
AAAAAAGACGAAACTCTTTCGGGGACTTGTTATGAAATTGGAAGACAGGGCAATGAGAAAAAGTGATCAGGTAAAGAAATATGAGTTTGGGACTGATGCTGTTTGTGGGAATTCCGCTTCCGGGAACAGGGGCATGGACAGGTTCTCTGATTGCATCTCTTCTGGAAATTGATATTAAGAAGTCCTCTCTGGCAAATTTTTTGTGGCATTATTATGGCAACTGTCATTATGTATATTGTTTCTTATGGATTAGTGGGAAATCTGGTACATTAATTGTCTTCTTAAATAAGTGTTATTAATATCTGATTTACCGGAAATCCGGGGACATACTTTTAATGTCTCCGGAATTTTCTGCTTTTATGTCGATAATATCAGTTTTATGACGTATAAAACAGCTTGCCAATAATAAAGATTTGGAATAATATGGTATTGTCAATTATGAAGAAGATGTGCTAAGATAAATATAAAGATACCGGTGTGCAGACAGGATTACTACAGGAATTAACTTGTCGACACAGGAGCAGGAGTATAATTTTCCTGCGATATGCATTGCTGCAGATCTGATATTCGTGTCACTTCAGACAGATTATCCCACTAACTGTTACAGGAAAAGTTAATAAAGAATAAATTGCTCAGATACATAGGAAATCAGAAAACAAAAATAAAATAATTATCAATATTAACAATCAAAACAAAAAGCAGAGGATTATTTTATGAGAGAAAAGTATGAAATCATTATCACTGGCAACTTTAAAGGATTTGGCAAAAGCCAGAGGATTAAAAGGGGTTTCAGCATTGAGAAAACCGGAATTGATCGAGAGAATGCTTCACGAAGATGAACTGGAAGGTGAGACAAAAAAACAGGAAACAGTCCGGGAGAAACCGCAGCAGAGTGAAGTGGAAGGTAACGGAGAGAGAATCCCCCAGTATAACAAAACACCGGAACGTACACAGTATCATGCCCCGGCAGAGGCAGTACAGCTTGACAGTGGAGAGAGAGCAGACGGAATCCTTGAGGTACTTCCGGATGGATATGGGTTTATCCGATGTGAGAATTATCTTCCGGGGGAAAATGATATTTATGTATCACCTTCTCAGATACGCAGATTTAACCTGAAAACAGGTGATATTATTAAGGGGAATATCCGTATCAAAACACAGGGAGAGAAATTCAGTGCCCTGCTATATGTGACCTCTATCAACGGATTCCATCCCAGTGAAGGGCAGAGACGATATAATTTTGAAGATATGACACCGATTTTTCCAAATGAGAGACTGATAATGGAAAGACCGGGCGGCACAGTTGCCATGAGGATCGTAGATCTGATCAGCCCTATCGGTAAAGGACAGAGAGGAATGATCGTATCTCCTCCGAAAGCCGGTAAGACAACTTTGCTGAAAGATGTGGCAAAGTCTATTCTGAGAAACAATCCGGACATGCATCTGATCATTCTTCTGATCGATGAGCGTCCTGAGGAGGTTACAGATATCAGGGAGGCCATCTGTGGCGATAATGTGGAAGTCATTTATTCTACATTTGATGAGCTTCCGGAACATCATAAACGTGTGTCTGAAATGGTAATAGAACGTGCACGTCGTCTGGTGGAACATAAAAAAGACGTTACAATTCTTCTTGATTCTATTACAAGACTGGCAAGGGCATACAACCTGATCATACCGCCCAGCGGACGAACTCTTTCCGGTGGTCTGGATCCGGCGGCTCTTCATATGCCGAAACGTTTCTTTGGTGCGGCCAGAAATATGAGAGAGGGCGGAAGCCTTACTATTCTTGCTACAGCGCTTGTGGATACGGGAAGTAAAATGGATGATGTAATTTATGAAGAATTTAAGGGAACCGGTAATATGGAACTGGTGCTTGACCGAAAACTGCAGGAAAAGCGGGTATTCCCTGCAATTGATATCCAGAAATCCGGTACAAGAAGAGAGGATCTGCTGCTGAGTAAAGAAGAACAGGAAGCGGTTTACATTATGCGAAAAGCCCTCAATGGAATGAAGTCAGAAGATGCGGTAGAACAGATCCTGAATATGTTTACCCGTACAAAAAATAATGCTGAATTTGTGCAGACTGTAAAAAAACAGAAGTTTATCTGAAACGTTGTAAAAAAACAGTTACTGTTCGCTCCGTTCTCAGTAACAAAATATTAAATAAATTTAAAATAAATTTAAATAACTTGCATTCCATGGGACGATATGTTATACTCATAAAGCTGTTTAATAGTAAATTCGTCAAATGAATACGAATAGAAAATAGAATCTTTACAGAGAGGTGAAAATCATGAGAGAAGGAATCCATCCTAATTATTATCAGGCAACTGTAACCTGCAACTGTGGTAACACATTCGTAACAGGATCTACAAAACAGGACATCCACGTAGAAATCTGCTCTAAATGTCATCCATTCTATACAGGTCAGCAGAAAGCAGCTCAGGCTCGTGGACGTATCGATAAGTTTAATAAGAAATACGGCCTGAACAAATAATCAGAATATAGTAAGAATTGAGAAGGTTGAGGTTGGGAAATCTCAGCCTTTCTTGTTTCTTTGGGAGAAAATAATGAAATCATCAAACATCGGCGGTCAGGCTGTAATGGAAGGCATTATGATGCGCCATAAGGATAAATATTCCATTGCTGTCCGCAGACCGGACAATGAGATTGAATTAAAAGTAGAAGATTACAAATGTGTATTCGGAAATGCAAAATTTCTCAAATATCCACTGATCCGAGGTGTGGTAAGCTTCGTGGATTCTCTGGTGGTCGGCACAAAATGTCTGATGTATTCAGCGGAGATCGCAGGGGATGAGGAGGACGAAGAGGATAAGCAGAAGAATGCTGCTCTTTCAGAAGAGGAGCTTGCTGCAAAAAAGGCAAAAGAAGATAAGCAGTTCAAATGGCTGTTATATGTGACAGTTGCTGTCTCGATCGTGGTATCAGTTGCCGCCTTTATGTTGCTGCCATACGCCCTTGCAAGTCTTTGCAGAAGGGTTGGCGCTTCGGAATTTGCAGTTACAATAGTTGAGGCATTTGTAAAGCTTGCATTGTTTATGGGATATATGCTTCTGATTTCCAGAATGAAGGATATTCAGAGAACATTTATGTATCATGGAGCAGAGCATAAGTGCATTAACTGCGTGGAACATGGACTGCCGCTTACGGTGGATAATGTTCTTGCAAGCTCCAGACTGCATAAGAGATGTGGAACCAGTTTTCTGTTTCTGGTTATGCTGGTCAGCATTTTTCTGCATTTTATTTTTGTATTGGTTCCATTTTACTGGGTGAGACTGTTTGGAAGACTTCTTATGGTGCCGGTTGTAGCAGGAATATCTTTTGAGATTATTCAGTGGGCTGGAAGATCAGACAGCAAACTTGCTGACTTTTTCAGTAAACCGGGTCTGGCAATGCAGAAACTTACAACTAAGGAACCGACAGCAGATATGGCAGAGGTTGCGATCAGGGCTGTAGAGGCGGTTTTTGACTGGAAAGCATATCTGAAGGAAGAATTTGGAGTTGAAGCAGAACAATGAACGGAGAAACTCTGACAGGATTATTAAAAAAAGGACAGATGATCCTTGCACAGGCGGGGATTAAGGAAGCCGGGCTGGATGCCTGGCTTCTCCTGGAATATGTCACAGGAAAAAGCCGGGCGTATTATTTTGCATACGGAGAAGAAAGTGTCACAGAAAGTGCTGCTGAAAGATATCTGGAACTGATCAGCAGACGTGCGGGACACATACCGCTGCAGCATCTGACGCATCAGGCTTTTTTTATGGGGCATGAATTTTATGTGGATAAGAATGTACTGATACCCAGACAGGATACGGAAACACTTGTGGAGTCCGCTCTTGAATGCATGAAAGCTGTGAAAAATCCATATATTCTTGATATGTGTACAGGATCCGGCTGTATTCTTATCAGTATTCTGAAGGAGAGAGCTGATGCACACGGAACAGGCGTGGATCTGTCAGATGAGGCACTGAAAGTGGCTGTGCGGAATGCACGGACACTGGAAGTGGCAGAGCATGCGGAATTCGTACAGAGTAATCTGTTTTCTGAAATGCAGAACATTGTGTACGGAACAGAGTATATGAAAAGGACTGCTGTAAAAGATACTGTAAAAATGACAGAATGCGAAAATAGTAATAGAAATTATAGCAGAGCTTATGATATGATTATATCAAATCCGCCATATATTCCTACGGCGGAAATTGAAGATCTTATGGATGAAGTAAAATTGCATGATCCGCGTATGGCGCTGGATGGTATGGAAGATGGACTTTATTTTTACAGGGCTATCACGGAACAGGCACAGGATCATCTTGTTCCGGGTGGCTGGCTTTTATATGAAATCGGATGCAGCCAGGGAGAAGATGTGGCAGCTCTTTTGCGGAAATATAAATTTGAAGATATTGAGATAAGGCAGGATCTGGCCGGGTTGGACCGGGTGGTTCTGGGGCGAAAGAAATTACAGGAGGATAAATATGTTTGATAAATTAGACGATCTGCTCATTCGTTTTGAAGAGGTGCTTAATGAGCTTGGAGAGCCGGGAGTTACCGATAATCAGGAACATTTTCAGAAGCTGATGAAAGAGCAGAGCGATCTGCAGCCGATAGTAGATGCTTACCGGGAGTATAAGAAAAACAAAGAAACGATACAGGACAGTCTTTCCATGCTTGAGGAAGAGAAAGATGAAGATATGCGGGAAATGCTGAAGGAAGAACTGTCTGAGGCAAAGAAGAATGTAGAGGAACTGGAGCATGAACTTAAGATCCTTCTTCTTCCGAAAGATCCTAATGATAACAAGAACGTTATTGTGGAGATCCGTGCAGGTGCAGGTGGGGATGAAGCTGCCCTTTTTGCAGCAGAGATTTACCGTATGTATGTGAAATATGCAGAATCCCGCCGCTGGAAAACAGAAATGATGAGTCTCAATGAGAACGGAATCGGCGGATTTAAGGAAGTAACATTTATGATTACAGGTGCAGGTGCTTATTCCAGACTGAAATATGAAAGTGGTGTACATCGTGTACAGCGAGTTCCGGAAACAGAATCCGGCGGACGTATCCATACCTCTACCTGTACAGTTGCTATTATGCCGGAAGCAGAGGAAATCGATTTCCATCTGGATATGAATGACTGTAAATTCGATGTGTTCCGTGCATCCGGAAACGGCGGACAGTGTGTCAATACAACAGACTCTGCTGTGCGACTGACACATATTCCTACCGGAATCGTAATTTCCTGCCAGGATGAGAAGTCACAGCTTAAGAATAAAGATAAAGCACTGAAAGTTCTTCGCTCCCGTCTGTATGAGATGGAGCTTGCCAAACAGCATGATGCTGAGGCTGAGGCAAGAAGAAGCCAGATTGGAACAGGTGACCGTTCAGAGAAGATCAGAACTTATAATTTTCCACAGGGCCGTGTGACAGACCACAGAATCAAACTGACACTGCACAGACTGGAGAATGTTCTGAACGGGGATCTGGATGAGATCATTGACAGTCTGATCGCAGCAGATCAGGCAGCAAAATTAAGTAATCTTCAGGATGCGGAATAGAATATTGCGGAGAGGGTATGTGACAGAAGATGACAGAAAAAGTATTGATATGAGAGAAGAATGTCAGGAGGAAAATATTTATGCAGAAAACAGCACTTGTGATTATGGCGGCAGGAATCGGAAGTCGTTTTGGAAAAGGAATCAAGCAGCTTGCATCGGTGGGACCATGTGGAGAGATTATTATGGATTATTCCATCCACGATGCGCTGGAAGCCGGATTTGACAAAGTAGTGTTTATTATCCGTAAAGATCTGGAAGAAGAGTTTCGCAGAGTGATCGGCGAGCGTATTGAGAAAATTACGGAAGTAGAATATGTATTCCAGGAGCTTGATGATCTGCCGGAGGGATTTACGAAACCGGCTGACCGCACGAAACCCTGGGGAACCGGACAGGCTGTACTTGCTGCAAAGAAGGTTCTGGATGAGCCATTTATTGTTATCAATGCAGATGATTATTATGGGAAAGAAGCTTATGTGAAGGTGCATGATTATCTTGTGCAGGAACAGCAAAAGGACGGAAAACTCCACATCTGCATGGCCGGTTTCAGGCTTGGAAATACATTGAGCGATAATGGAAGCGTTACCAGAGGAATCTGCCATATTGAGAATGGACAGCTTACAGGTGTGACAGAGACGCATGATATATTTAAGACTGCCACAGGTGCAGAGTCAAGAAATGCGGACGGAAGTGTGCAGGAACTGGATGTAAAGGATCTGGTGTCCATGAATATGTGGGGACTGACGCCGGACTTTATGGAGGTTCTCGAGAAAGGATTTGCAGAATTTCTCAGTGGACTCGCACCGGAAGATACAAAAAAGGAATATCTGCTTCCGGAGTTAGTTGACCATCTGATCAAAAATGAAAGTGCTAAAGTTGATGTCCTGGAGACAAAGGATACATGGTTTGGTGTAACCTATCAGGAAGATAAAGAAACAGTAACGAGAGCATTTAAAAATCTTACAGAAGCGGGTATATATCCTCAGGGACTTTATCAATAAGTTAAGCAGATATCTGCAGCTTTCGCAGGAGACATGTCTGATCTGATTAAAAGCAGTTTTGGGTGTGATCCGGGAAATACAGTATGCAGTGCAGAAACAGAGGATATTGTAAAAAGTAAAGGAGAGCAATTATGGGAAAATATTTTGGAACAGATGGATTTCGTGGAGAAGCAAATGTTAAACTGACAGTAGATCATGCATTTAAGGTGGGGCGCTACGTAGGCTGGTATTATGGAAGAGACCATAAAGCTAAGATTGTTATTGGAAAAGATACAAGAAGAAGCAGTTATATGTTTGAATATGCACTTGTTGCAGGTCTGACAGCGTCCGGTGCAGATGTATATCTTCTTCATGTAACGACGACCCCAAGTGTTTCCTATGCAGTACGTACAGAGGATTTTGACTGTGGTATTATGATCTCCGCAAGCCATAATCCATTCTATGATAATGGTATCAAACTTCTCAATGGAAACGGACAGAAGATTGAAGCGGAAGTAGAAGCAAGGATTGAAGCATATCTGGATGGCCTGATCGAGGATCTTCCTCTGGCAACTAAAGAAGATATTGGACGCACTGTGGATTTTGCTTCAGGAAGGAATCGTTATATCGGACATCTGATCTCTATTCCAAGCAGGGATTTCAAAGGCATTAAAGTAGGGCTTGACTGTGCAAACGGAAGTTCTTCAGCTATTGCAAAGAGTGTATTTGAGGCACTTCAGGCAAAGACTTATGTGATCAATAACCAGCCGGATGGTACAAATATCAATACAAACTGTGGCTCTACCCATATTGAAGTCCTGCAGAAATATGTTGTGGACAATGGATTGGATATCGGTTTTGCTTATGATGGTGATGCAGATCGCTGTATTGCTGTTGACCATAAGGGAAATGTGGTCGACGGTGATAAGATTATGTATGTATGTGGAAAATATCTCAAGGAGCAGGGCAGATTAAAAGATGATACAGTAGTAACCACTGTTATGTCAAACCTCGGTCTGTACAAATCTCTGGAGAGAGAGGGTATGAAATATGAGCAGACTGCAGTAGGAGATAAATATGTGGCAGAGAATATGATGGAGAATGGATACAGTCTTGGCGGTGAGCAGTCCGGACATATTATTTTCAGCCGTTACGCTGCAACAGGTGATGGAATCCTTACTTCTCTCATGGTAATGGAAGCGTGTGTAGAGAAGAAAGCAACTCTGTGTGATCTGGCAAGGGAAATGAAGGTTTATCCACAGCTTCTCAGAAATGTCCGGGTGGCAGACAAGAAGACTGCGAGAGAGAATCCGAAGGTAGTTGCTGCTGTAGAGGAAGTTGCAAAGAAACTGGGAAGTGATGGGCGTATTCTGGTACGCGAGAGTGGCACAGAGCCATTGATTCGTGTTATGGTAGAAGCCGGAACAGATGAACTCTGCCTTGAGAATGTTGATCATGTAGTAAAGGTAATGGAATCCGAAGGATTGCTCATTGACTGATTTACTGGCAAAGGAATTACATGTATAATAGAAAAAAAAGATTATTTCTGACTGCTGTCTGCTTAAGCCTTGGACTTCTGACGGGCTGCAATGTGGGAGATACGAAGAATTATAAACAGGCTGCACAGGATCTGGAACAGGGAAATTATGAGGCAGCACTTGAAGAATACGAGACAGCAATTTCTGAAGGAGTGAAGCCTGCACAGTCGTACAGAGGTGCAGGTGTAGCGAAACTCAAGCTTGGAAACTATGAAGAAGCCATAACATATTTCAATGATGCGCTTAAATGTGACAAAGTTGGCAAAGCATTAAAAAAAGATATTCTGTCGTATAGAGCTGTGGCTTATCTCAAAGTAAAGGATTATGAGGCAGCACTGGAAGACTGCCAGACTCTGGCAGAAAACTATAAAATGGATGCGGATCTGTATTTCCTTACGGGAGAAACAGCATTGGCCATGGATTCCTATGAGGAAGCTTCTGCTAATTTTGAACAGGCCTACGGCGAAGATGCAACTTATGACAGAGCTATCCAGATTTACGGAGCATATCTGAACAGGGATATGGAAGCAGACGGAACCCGTTATCTGGAAGCTGCTTTGTCAGGAACTGCAAAAAATGCAGAGGATCATTGTGACCGCGGCAGAGTTTATTATTATATGGATGATTATGAAAATGCTGAAAGTGAACTGAAACAGGCCATAGACGGCGATAATACGGAGGCACTGGTTCTGCTTGGTATGGTATATATGGATAAAGGAGACAGCGCAAATGCAAAAGCAATGTTTCAGCAGTATGTATCACAGGCGGAAAACGGAGCCAAAGGATTTAACGGACTTGCACTGTGTGATATAGAGGATGGGGATTATGACAGTGCCCTTTCTGATATAGAAAGCGGAATCCATGAGGCAGGAGCGGAGGATATGCAGAGTCTGCTGTTTAATGAGATCGTAGTCTATGAGAAGAAACTGGATTTTCAGACTGCTTTGCAGAAAGCACAGGAATATCTGGAATTATACCCGGAAGATAAAACTGTTAAGAAAGAACTTGCATTTCTTAAAACGCGTGTGTAATATCCATCTGACTGAGGAGAATTTATGGAAGAATTTGGAAAGCTTGAAGAACGGGTGGTTCTTGTGGGAGTGCAGACGGATGATCATGATAATGTGGAAGAATCCCTGGATGAACTGAAGGAGCTTGCATCAACTGCGGGAGCTGTTACAGTGGGAAGAATCATTCAGAATCGTGAGTCTGTGCATCCCGGAACTTATATTGGAAAAGGAAAGATAGAGGAAGTACGTGCACTGGTATATGCTATGGATGCAACCGGAATTATCTGTGATGACGAACTTTCTCCTGCACAGCTGAATAATCTGGAGCGGGAACTGGACTGTAAGGTGATGGATAGGACATTATTGATTCTGGACATTTTTGCAGCGAGAGCTATAACCAGTGAGGGTAAAATACAGGTAGAGCTTGCACAGCTTCGCTACAGATCTGCCCGTCTGGTCGGTCTCAGGGAATCTCTTTCCCGTCTGGGAGGTGGAATCGGAACCAGAGGTCCGGGAGAGAAAAAGCTGGAGACAGACCGTCGTCTTATCCGTACAAGGATCTCTGCTTTGAAGCAGGAATTATCCCAGGTGGAGAAACACAGGGAACTGATCCGTTCCAGCCGGGCCAGAGGCAATATGAAGACTGCTGCGATCGTAGGATATACAAATGCGGGAAAATCTACGCTGCTGAACACACTGACAGGCTCAGAGGTTTTATCAGAGGATAAACTGTTTGCTACACTGGATCCAACTACCAGACTTTTGAATTTGAAGGACGGACAGCAGATTCTTCTCACAGATACGGTTGGATTTATCCATAAGCTTCCGCATCATCTGGTCGAAGCATTCAAGAGCACATTGGAAGAGGCCAAATATGCAGATTATATTATCCATGTGGTAGATTCTTCCAATCCGCAGGCAGAGATGCAGATGCATGTGGTATATGAGACATTAAAAGAACTGGGAGTGATGGGAAAGAAGATCATTACACTCTTTAATAAGCAGGATGCACCGGGGGCATGCGTACTGCGAGATTTTAAATCAGACTATACGCTGAAGGTCTCTGCAAAGACAGGCGAGGGTCTTGCAGATCTGAATGATCTTCTGGAGAAGCTTCTTGCTGAAGAACAGATTTATGTGGAGCGCCTTTTCCCTTATCAGGAAGCAGGAAAAATCCAGCTGATCCGCGAATATGGGCAGCTTATCTCAGAGGAATACACAGAGGAAGGGATTGCTGTGAAGGCAAGGGTGCCGAAAGAAATCTACGCCAGAGTTGTATAAAAAAATATTTTGAAAAATAAGAAAAATACCATATATTGTGCCTTTTGCGAAAATGAGGAACATTATGTGGTATTTTTGCGTGTTGACGAACCGGTGATACTCTGATACAATGAATCTACAGTGTTACTCAGAGCAAAGTGGACAGTAACGACAGAAATATCTCCGGTAAGAATATGCAGGAGAAACAGATTAACAAGAGAAAATGGGGGCATTAGATATGTTTCAGGTAGTAAAACGTGATGGCGAAGTGGATGAGTTTAAAATAGGCAAGATCACAGCGGCTATCCATAAAGCCTTTGATGCAAAAGAGAAAAATTATAGCGAAGAGATGATTGATCTCTTAGGGCTGCGTGTTACTTCTGATTTTCAGAAAAAGATTACAGATAATAAGATTACAGTAGAAGAAATTCAGGACAGTGTGGAGAATGTGCTGATCCAGGCCGGATATGCAGATGTGGCAAAAGCCTACATTCTTTACCGCAAGCAGAGGGAAAAGGTTCGCAACATGAAGTCAACGATTCTGGATTACAAAGAAATCGTAAACAGTTATGTGAAGGTTGAGGACTGGCGTGTAAAGGAGAACTCCACAGTTACTTATTCAGTTGGAGGTCTGATCTTAAGCAACTCCGGTGCAGTTACTGCAAATTACTGGCTGTCTGAGATTTATGACAATGAAATCGCAGATGCACACAGAAATGCGGATATTCATATTCATGACTTGTCCATGCTGACCGGATATTGTGCAGGATGGTCACTGAAACAGCTGATCCAGGAGGGACTTGGCGGTATTGAAGGCAAGATTACATCTTCACCTGCAAAGCATCTGAGTGTTCTCTGCAATCAGATGGTAAACTTTCTTGGGATTATGCAGAATGAATGGGCCGGAGCGCAGGCTTTCTCATCCTTTGATACTTATCTGGCACCTTTTGTCAAGGCAGATAATTTAAGCTATCCGGAAGTGAAGAAATGTATTGAGTCTTTTATTTATGGAGTCAATACCCCAAGCAGATGGGGAACACAGGCACCTTTTTCCAACATTACGCTGGACTGGACAGTACCGGATGATCTTGCAGAGCTTCCGGCTATCGTAGGCGGAAAGAATATGGATTTCAAGTACAAAGACTGCAAAAAAGAGATGGATATGATCAATAAGGCATTTATTGAAACCATGATCGAGGGGGATGCCAACGGACGCGGGTTCCAGTATCCTATTCCGACCTATTCCATAACAAATGAGTTTGACTGGTCTGATACAGAGAATAACCGCCTTCTTTTTGAGATGACATCCAAATATGGAACACCGTATTTCTCAAACTATATTAACAGTGATATGAAACCAAGTGATATCCGCAGTATGTGCTGCCGTCTGCGTCTGGATCTGAGAGAACTCCGCAAGAAGAGCGGTGGTTTCTTCGGATCAGGAGAGAGTACCGGTTCTGTGGGGGTAGTAACTATAAATATGCCGCGTATCGCATATCTTTCCAAGACACCGGAAGAGTTTTACAATCGTCTGGATCGCTTAATGGATATTTCCGCACGTTCTCTGCATATTAAACGTGAAGTAATTGGTAAGCTGCTGGATGAGGGATTATATCCTTATACAAAGAGATATCTTGGAAGCTTTTCCAATCATTTCTCTACCATTGGACTGGTGGGAATGAACGAGGTTGGTCTGAATGCCCGCTGGCTGGGAAAAGATATGTCTGATGAGCGTACGCAGAGGTTTACAAAAGAAGTTCTTCTTCATATGCGGGAACGTTTGTCCGATTATCAGGAGAAGTACGAAGGAGAACTGTTTAATCTTGAGGCAACTCCTGCTGAATCTACTGCCTATCGTCTGGCCAAACACGACAGAAAACGCTGGCCGGATATTAAGACTGCAGGCAAGGAAGGGGATACTCCTTATTATACAAACAGTTCTCATCTTCCGGTTGAATATACCACAGATATTTTTGATGCACTGGATATTCAGGATGATCTGCAGACGCTTTATACATCAGGTACTGTATTCCATGCATTTATCGGTGAGAAGCTTCCTGACTGGAAAGCAGCAGCAGCACTGGTACGTAAGATCGCAGAGAATTATAAACTGCCGTATTATACGATTTCGCCGACCTATTCTGTATGTAAGGAACATGGCTACATCAGCGGAGAGCATTTCACTTGTCCGAAATGTGGTAAGAAGGCGGAGGTTTACAGTCGTATCACAGGATATTACAGACCTGTACAGAACTGGAATGACGGTAAAGCACAGGAGTATAAGAACCGTACGCTTTATGATGTGATGCATTCAGATATCAGAAAAATACAGCCGGTTCATGCCAGTGTAGTTACTGTGACTAAGGATGATGTGAAGATAGAACCTGTGGCATCACATAAATACCTGTTTACAACCAGTACTTGTCCGAACTGCAGAGTGGCGAAGAAGATACTGGAAGGCAGGGAGTTCGAGATTATTGATGCGGAGAAGAATCCGGAGATGGTGAAGGAGTTTGGAATTATGCAGGCTCCGACTCTGGTGATCACAGACGGTGAGCATATGACGAAATATGTAAATACATCCAATATTAAGAAATATGTGGATGAGGGATTATAAAGATACTGAGAGAGTCGACCGGAGGATAAAAGAGATGATCAAACAGAATGTTGTATTTGTGGAAAATAAAGCAGGAAGTCTGAAAAGAGTGACAGGGATACTTGCAGATAACGGGATTAATATTTATGGATTTGCATGCTTCGATGCACCGGAGTTTGCAATCTTCCGTATGATCTGCAACGATCCGGATAAAGCGGAAATTGTTTTAAACAGGAGTGGATATATGAATCGTATTACACAGGCGATCGTAGTTGATATGAAAGATCAGGTAGGCGGTCTGGATGAACTCCTGAAAGTAGCATCAGACAGTAATGTAAGTCTTGACTATATTTATACTTCTTTCCACAGAAAAGATCTCAGACCTGTAGTAATTCTTCAGACGGAGGATGGTGCAGTGACAGAATGCATTCTTAAGAATAATGGATTTAATGTATTTACTTCAGTAGAAGAACTGGAGAAATAATACTGTATAAGACAGTGAGAGAATCACAGGACTGGGGATGGTTCTGTGATTTTTTGTATATTCATATAGGAAAGTTGAATATATCTTGACTATATAAATAGGAATACTATATAATAAAAGAAAACAATGATAATCCGACGAAAGTTAATCAGGAGGTTTTGAAAAATGCAGATTTCTACAAAAGGAAGATATGCTCTGAGACTTATGCTTGATCTTGCAGTTCATAATACAGGAGAACTGGTCAAGATCAAAGATATTTCTGCAAGGGAAAATATTTCAGAAAAATATCTGGAAAGCATCGTGAAATCCTTAACGAAGGCAGACGTGCTGGAGGGTCTGCGCGGCAAAGGCGGAGGCTACCGGCTGACCAGACCGGCGGAGGAATACAATGTATATGAGATCCTGAAGCTCACAGAGGGCAGTATGGCTCCGGTGTCCTGTTTAGAGGACGCTGCAAGGGAATGTGAACGAAGAGGAATGTGTGCGACGCTTCCGGTCTGGGAGGGACTGGAAAAGGTTGTTCGGGAATATTTGTCGGGTATCACCATTCAGGAGCTGACCAAGCAATGGCAACCCGGAGATAATTATGTAATTTGAATGACAAAACTGCTTTATTTTGCAAATATTTCACGGTTTGTACGTAGTAAGTAAAGGCAAAATGTGGTATACTATAAAACTGTAAAAAAGCGCTGTTTTATGAAAAAGAGCAGGTGCCGACAAAAGAACGGCATAGATTCGTGTATCGGCACAGGAAGGCCGGAATATGACGAAGGACGAGCGCAAAGAGCAGAAGCGCAAAGAAGCTTTCCGGAAATGGGCACGGCAGCATGCAAAGCTGCGCAGGAATCTGAGAAAGCATGGTGGGGACATTCTGCAGTCCGGCAACTTTAAAAGCACCAATAGCTTTATCCAGCACGGAAGCGTGTCCGTACACAGCCATTCGATCCAGCGTGGCGGAATGTAGCTTAAAGCTGGAAAAATTTCTTGAAAACTTGGTATCCACTGTCACGAACGGGACCTGGTTCGGGGCGCGCTGCTCCACGACTACTTCCTCTATGACTGGCATGACAAGTATTCCCACGAAAAGCTCCACGGCTTTCATCATCCGTATGTTGCACTGGAAAATGCGAGCCGGGAGTATCAGCTGACACCGCGGGAACGGGGTATTATCCGGAAGCATATGTGGCCGCTGACCCTGTTCCACATCCCGCGCTGCCGGGAAGCATGGGTCGTGACGACTGCGGATAAATACTGCTCCCTGAAGGAGACGCTTCTGGAGCGCAAAGGGCGTAATAAGAACAGAAAGAAATCAGAAAACAATGACGCAGAGGACACTTGCTGAGAGTCTGGCGGCTTATGCAGACAGCGATTACTATCCCTTTCATATGCCGGGACATAAACGTCGGCTTACAGAGATGCTGCCGGATTTTCCGGAGGCGTTGCAAAGGGCGGCGAGACTGGACATTACAGAGATCGACGGATTTGACAATCTGCACGATCCCGAAGGAATTTTGAAAGACGCGGAGGAAAAGGCGGCGGCGCTGTATGGCGCGGACAGCTGTTACTACAGCGTCAACGGAAGCACGGCAGGGC
>ENA-OPYX01001101-OPYX01001101.1-human-gut-metagenome-genome-assembly--contig:-NODE-1101-length-15032-cov-3.484133_pt1 | contig 15032 bp, 12 predicted proteins | sample MGYA00242639_ERZ504486 | MGnify/ENA primary metagenome ERZ504486 (study PRJEB26092, sample SAMD00036296) | human gut metagenome | host: Homo sapiens | study: EMG produced TPA metagenomics assembly of... | reverse complement strand
CATTGTAAAAAAGCCGGAGAATCTGCGTGCTCTGCACCAGAACGGTGTCATTCTGTTCATCGACCGGCCGGTGGATGCACTGGCCGTGGGCGGCGGCAGGCCGCTTTCTTCCAGCATGGACGCACTGCGCCAGATGGAAGCACAGCGCCGTCCGCTGTATCTGGCAGCGGCAGATGCCGTCATTCCCAACAACGGCACGCTGGACGATGCCCTGCATGCCGCCATGGAGGCACTGGATGAAATTTTTGATTCTTAACGGCCCGAACCTCAACATCATGCGCTGGTCGGAGCCGGGCGTACCCGGTGAGCTGGATTATAACGCCATCATGGACTATGTGCAGGCAGGCTGCGAACAGCTGGGCATTGAGACCGACTGCTGCCAGTCCAACCACGAGGGCGACCTCGTGGACGAAATTCAGGCCGCAGCGGGCCGGGTGGACGGCATCGTGCTGAACCCTGGTGCCTACGCCCACTACAGCGTGGCCATTCTGGATGCGCTGCGCCTGTGCGGCGTACCCGCCGTGGAAGTGATGCTGCACGCCCCGGACGAGCGGGAGCCTTTTCCGCAAGACGGACGTGGTGTCCTTTGGCTGTCAGGGCCACTTCATCGGGGAAGGCCCGCAGGGCTACCTGCACGCCTGCATTTATCTGGCCCAGTTGCTGCGCACCGACGGCTCCAGCAAGGCGCATATCGTGATGTAAAAACGAAAGGAAATTATCACTATGATCATCTCCACCAAAAAAGGGACTCCGAAGGACGAACTGGAAAAGGATCGTTGACAAATTCGAGAAGCAGGGTCTGGACGTGACCCTGATCACCGGCAAGAACTACAACGTGTTCGGCCTTGTGGGCGACACCACCAAGATCGACGAACGGGATGTGCTGGCAAACCCGTGGATCGACAACGTCACCCGCGTGTCCGCGCCCTATAAGCGTGCAAACCGCCTGTTCCACCCGGCAGATTCCGTGATCGACTGCGGCGGCGTGAAAATCGGCGGCAAGGAAAAGATCGCCGTCATGGCAGGCCCCTGCAGCATCGAGGGTGCAGAGCAGGCTCTGCGCATTGCACAGGGCGTGAAGGCCGGCGGTGCCACCCTGTTCCGCGGCGGTGCCTACAAGCCCCGCACCTCTCCCTACTCCTTCCAGGGCCTTGAGACCGAGGGCATTCTGGATATGGTAAAGGCCCGCGAGGCCACCGGCATGCCCATCGTCTCCGAGCTGATGAGCGAGGACCGTATCCCGGAGTTTGAGGAGTACGTGGACGTGGTGCAGATCGGTGCCCGCAACATGCAGAACTTCCAGCTGCTCAAGGCCGTTGGCAAGATGCACAAGCCGGTGCTGCTCAAGCGCGGCCTGTGCAACACCATTGAGGAGTGGATCATGTCCGCAGAGTATATCATGGCCGGCGGCAACGAGCAGGTCATTCTCTGCGAGCGGGGCATCCGCACCTTTGAGAAGTACACCCGCAACACCCTCGACCTCTCTGCTGTGCCCATCATCCACGAAAAGACCCATCTGCCCATCATCGTGGACCCCAGCCACGCCACCGGCAAGGCCAATCTGGTCGAGCCGATGATGATCGCCGCTGTGGCCGCCGGTGCCGACGGTCTGGAGGTGGAGGTCCACTATGATCCCCGCCACGCATGGAGCGATGGCGCACAGTGCCTGACCCCGGATGCCTTTGCACAGGCCATGGCAAAGTGCCGTCAGGTCGCATGGGCCATTGGCCGGGATATGTAACACGATGAACGGCCTCACCCTCTCAGTCAAAGCCTGACGGCTTTGCCAGCTCTCCCAAAGGGAGAGCCTCTGGCGAAACCACAGACCTTGCGGTGGACTGCCAAGGCCTCGCCCTTTGGGAGAGGTGGCAGCGCAAAGCGCTGACGGAGAGGGCGAGCCAGGTAAAGTAACACGATGAACATTACGATAAAATCAAGCCGGACGGTGGGCGGCAACATCGCCGCGCCGCCCAGCAAAAGCATGGCTCACCGGGCGGTGCTCTGCGCGGCGCTGGCAAAGGGAACCTCCCATCTCCATCATCTTGCCTTCAGCAAGGATATCTCCGCCACGCTGGGCGCGGCGGGCCGACTGTGCGCCCGTGTCACCACCGGGGAAAACGACGCGGTGGTGGAGGGGCTGGGCCGCTTTCTGCCGGTTGATGCCCCCGTGGACTGCTGTGAGAGCGGCAGCACCCTGCGCTTCCTCATCCCGCTGGCCAGCCTGACCGGGCAGGAAGTGACTTTTACGGGCCACGGGCGGCTGATGGAGCGGCCCCAGTCGGTCTACAAAACGCTGTATCAGCAGCAGGGCCTGTGCTTTGAGCAGGGCGCGGACCGCCTGACTGTGGAAGGTGCCCTGACCCCGGGCGAATACGAGCTGGCGGGCAACGTGTCCAGCCAGTTCATCAGCGGGCTGCTGTTTGCCCTGCCCCTGCTGGGCGGCACCAGCACCCTGCACCTCATCCCGCCTGTGGAGAGCCGGAGCTACATCGATATGACCCGCGCGGTGCAGCACGCCTTTGGCGTGGAAAGCCGCTGGCTGGATGAGAACACGCTGGAAATCCCCGGCGGGCAGCACTATCTTCCCGGTGATTACACCGTGGAGGGCGATTACAGCCAGGCGGCTTTTCCTGCCGTGCTGGGCGCTGTGACCGGCGGGGTGGCCATCACCGGCCTGTCTGAGGAGACCTTGCAGGGCGATGCGGCCATTCTGGAGATCCTCCGGCGGTGCGGTGCAAGATTCACCCGCACCGGGCAGGGCGTGGTGTTTGAAAAGGCCCCGCTCCACGGAACGGACATCGACCTTGCCGACTGCCCCGACCTTGGCCCTGTGCTGATGGTGCTGGGCCTGCTGTGTGAGGGCACCACGGTCATCCGCAACGCCGAGCGTCTCCGCATCAAGGAGAGTGACCGCATCGAGGCCATGGAGACCGAGCTGCGGGCCTGCGGCGGGCAGCTGGAGAGCGAGGGCGGCACCATTACCATCCATGGGGGTGCCGGCGCGCTCCATGCCCCGGAGCAGCCGCTTTCCGGCCACAACGACCACCGCGTGGTGATGAGCCTTGCGGTGCTGGCGCTGGCCGCCGGGCTGGCCCTGCCCATCAGCGGGGCCGAGGCCATTGCCAAGAGCTGGCCGGATTTTCTGGAAGCCATCAAGCCGTTGGGCGCGGAGGTGGAATATGTTGGATAAATCAAAGCGTTATCTCATTGTGGGCCTGGGCCTGTTGGGCGGCAAGTACGCTCTGGAGCTGAGCAGGGCCGGGTTCCATGTGGACGGCATCAACCGCAGCGAGGGCCATCTGCAGTATGCCCTCGACCACGGCTATATCGCCAGCGGCAAGACCCACGATTTTGAGGATCTGGTGTGTCAGGCCGACCATATCATCTTTGGCTTGTACCCCACGGCCCTGCTCGAGTGGTTCCGGACCTACGGCCACCTGCTGAAGGAGGGCTGCATCTTTACCGATGTGTCGGGCGTAAAGACTGGTCTGGTGGAGCCCATTCAGGCCATGTGCAGGCCGGGTGTGGAGTTCATTGCCAGCCACCCCATGGCGGGCCGTGAGACCTCCAGCGTGGAGCACGCCGCCGAGGTGAACTTTGCCCCGGCCAACTTCATTGTGACCCCCACGGAAAAGAACACCCCGGAGGCCGTTCAGTGGGCCAGGGAGCTGGCCGAGGTGCTGGGCTTCAAGCATATCTGCACCCTGACCGTGCAGGAGCATGACAGGATGATCGGCTATGTCAGCCAGCTCTGCCATGCCATCGCCGTCAGCCTGATGTGCGCCAACGACAATACCTCGCTGTGCGAGTACACCGGAGATTCTTTCCGGGACCTGACCCGCATTGCACGCATCAACGATAAGATGTGGGCGGAGCTGTTCCTCTGGAACAAGGAAAACCTCATCTCCGAGATCGACCAGTTCAGCGGGGCGCTGAACGAGATGCGCAACGCCCTTGTGGCCGATGACCGGGAAAAGCTGGAGGAGATGTTCCGCCTGTCCACCCAGCGCCGCGCGGCGTTTGATAAGAAAGCGCCGTAACCTTTTCAGCACACAGCACTGCTGTTTTTTCTGGCTCCCCTGCTGGGGGAGCTGGAAGCGAGACTGAGAGGTTTGGCACAACACGAAAAAATGAGGTGTACCGAATGCCCAAACAGGAAGGCCAGAAATCCAAGCTGCTGGCGCTATTGCGCATTTTTGAGCAGCAGACCGATGAAAACCACCTGCTGAACGTGCCGCAGCTGGTGGAGCTGCTGGAGGCGCAGGGCATCCGCTGTGAGCGCAAGAGCGTGTACAGCGATATTGAGGCACTGGGTGCGCTGGGCTATGACATCAAGCTGCGCCGGGGCCGGGGCGGCGGGTATTTCCTTGCCAGCCGCACCTTTGATCTGGCGGAGCTCAAGCTGCTGGTGGATGCCGTGCAGGCAAGCCGGGTGGTATCCGGCACCACGAGCAGGCGGCTGATCCACAAGCTGGAAAAGCTCTGCTCCAACTACGAGGGCAGCCAGCTACAGCGTCAGGTCTATGTGGAGGGCCGCCCCAAGACCGACAGCAAGAGCCTGCTGTACAGCATCGATGCCCTGCACGAGGCCATCAACAACGGTAAAATGGTGGAGTTCCTCTACAGAAAAGCCGAGAGCCGCGAGAAAGAGAAAAGGACCGTCAGCCCGTGGCAGCTGGCCTGGGAGAACGGGTGCTACTACCTCATTGCCTTTGCCGATGAAAAGGGCATCCGCCATTACCGGGTGGACAGGATGAGCGGGGTCCGGGTGCTGGATGTGCCCCGGCGGGGTCAGGAGCAGTTTGCGGATCTTGACCTGCCTGCCTATCTGCGCAAGCACTTTGGAATGTACGGCGGGCCGGAGCATCGCGTTACCCTGCGGTGCACCGCGGATCTGGAAGGTGCCATGCGGGAGCGCTTTGGCGCAACGCCCATGTTTTTACCCGAGGAGAATGGCTGCTTCCATTTTGATGTCCCCATCTGCGTCAGCGACCAGTTCTACGGCTGGGTCTGCGGCTTTGGCGGCAAGATAGAAGTGGTTGCCCCGCCCGAAGTGCGGCAGGGAATGCGGCAGGTGGCCGCCCGGTTGGCAGAACAGCATCAATAACAAGAAAAGGGACTGCGAAAGCAGCCCCTTTTTGCATGTTTACGGTTCCTTCAATTCCAGATCACTGGGCAGGATCAGATCCAGCGCGGCGGCGGGCTCGGCGACAAGGCGGCGGCTCTGGTGGAAGATGGCTTTTTCCAGCGTGTTCCGGGCAAGGCGGCCATTGCCGGCGGTGCGGGCATCGGATTCCTGCCAGCGGGCATAATAGCCCAGCAGGGGTTCGGCGCAGCTTTCGGCCAGACGATACCCCTTGTTCTTTGCCTGAACGTGGGTGATCTGCAGCAGCTCCTCAGCGGTGTAGTCCGGGAACTCGATCTTGTTGGGGAAACGGCTGGCAAGGCCGCTGTTGGCGGTGAGGAAGGTCTCCATCTCCTTGGTGTAACCTGCCAGAATGACCACCAGCTCATCCCGGTGATCCTCCATCCCCTTCACCAGCGTGTCGATGGCTTCCAGCCCGAAGCTGTCCTGCTCGCCGCGGTAGAGGCTGTATGCTTCGTCAATGAAGAGCACACCGCCCAGAGCGCTCTCGATGACGCTGTTGGTCAGGGGGGCGGTGTGGCCGGTGTAGCGGCCCACCAGGTCGGCACGGGTCACCTCCACCAGCTGCCCGCCCTTGAGGGCACCGATGGCTTTGCAGGGTACTTTGCCACCAGCCGGGCAATGGTGGTCTTGCCGGTGCCGGGGTTGCCGGTGAAGATCATGTGCATGGACAGGCTGGCAGTCTTGAGCCCGGCGGCGGCCCGGCGCTGCTGCACCTGCAGGTTGTCGGCCAGACCGAACACATATTCCTTGACCGGGGCAAGGCCCACCAGCTCGTTGATCTCGGCGCGGATGGCATCCAGTGCGCCGGTATAGGCCGCCGGCAGCAGGTCAAAGAGCGGTTCCTCCGGGCCATCGTTCAGACGGAACAGCAGCCCTTCCGGACGGGCGGTCAGGGCCGCCGTGCCGGACAGGGTCTTGTCCGTGCGCAGGCAGTATTCGCTCAGGGCACGGAAGATGTGGTCACAGCATTCGGCCAGCCCGGCGGCACCCTTCTGCGCGGTGCACTGGGCTGCGACATAGTCCCGCACGTCGGCCCCGGCGGAAAGGGTCAGCCCCAGCCGGGCGCGGATCTTCTGGGCCAGCGCGTTGAGCTGCTGCGCGGCAAGGGCGGCCAGGTCCTCCCGGGTGTAGGAGGCCGTTTCGCAGACATCCCCCAGCGCCGACACCAGCGCCGCGCCGAATTTGTCGGCCAGTGCCTCCCGGCCCTTGTGGGAGTAGAAGATGAGGTATTTGCCGCAGGGGTCGATGTGGCTGACAGCTCCCGGGGCAAGCGCCGTGCCTGCATCCACAAGGATGCCCTCCTTGTTTACGAGATACCGGCTGGACAGGGGGGCGCTGCCCTTGACGGCCAGATCGGACAGGGTCTTCAGAAAGCCGGGATAACAGCTCTCATAGTGCTCAAAGGCAAGGATCTCCCCGGGCGCGTGCAGGGCGGCGTAGAGGTCCTGCAGGAAGAGCTTTTCGGCTCCGGAATTGGGGTAAAGGGCCAGATCCAGCGTGGCGATCCTGTCGCTCTGCAAAAGGCCCCGGGCCGCCATGCAGCGGGCAGTTTCTTCCAGTGCAAAATGCCTGCCTGTGCCTGCCCCGCCTGTGAGCAGGATGACGTTGCGGGCGGTGGGGGCTTCGGTGCCCAGCACAAAGGGGCGGCGCATGGCCCGCACCACGCTGTCCACAAAAGCATCCGTGCCCCAGCACCGTCTGTTTGACCTCGGCGGCAAGGCCTTCAAAGCTGCCCAGGTGCTCCGGCTTCACGTCGGTGGTGCCCCTGGCCAGCAGGCCTTCGTCCTCCATGTCCCGCAGCATCTGGCGGCTGCTTTCCAGCGCGGCGGCGGTGGCATCGCTCTGGGTTTTGAGCTGGGCGTTCTGCTGCTTCAACAGCTCGTCCAGCCGTTTCTGCTGCTCCAGAAGCGCCGCGTTCAGGTCAGGCAGGGCGGCGCTGTCGCCTGTTTTGGGTGCAGAAGTGCCGGGGGCAGCCTTGAATCTGCCCCCCGGGCCGAACACGCCGTTCATCAGACTTTCCCAATCGTCGGTATATGCCATAAAACTTCCCTCCGTGCAGTGTTTTTTCTTTCAGTATAGTGGAGTCTGGTACGTTTTGCAAGGAAAGGGTTGAAATAAAGGACAAAGTTCGTTACACTATTGTCAAACGAAAGGATGAATTGCCATGGAGCCAAGAACACCTGCTGAATGGAAGACGCTGTTTGAGAGCGAAGCCTTTGCCCGCCAGACGGAATACTACGGCCCGCTGGGGTGGAGTATACCCCCGCCGGGACACACCTGCGCCTGTGGGCTCCCACGGCAAAACAGGCAGCAGTGAACCTGTACCGCCGGGGCACCGGCGGGGCCTGTGTGGGCACCCTGCCCCTGCAGCAGCAGGACAAGGGTGTGTGGAGCGTCTATCTGCCCGGCGACCAGCACGGGAAATACTACGATTTCACCCTTACCACCCCGTTTGGCACCTGCAATGCAGCGGACCCTTACGCCCGCTCGGCCGGGGTGAACGGGGTGCGCAGCATGATCTTTGATCCGGCCCGGGTGGACCCGCAGGGCTGGGAGCGGGATGTGCGGCCGGTGATCTCGCCGGCCCGCCGCAGCGTGTGGGAGGTCGGCGTCCGGGATTTCTCGCAGGACCCGGCCAGCGGCGTGCACACAGCCTGGCGGGGCAAATTCCTGGCCTTTACCCAGCAGGGGACGACCCTGAGCAGCGACGGCATCCATCCCACCTGCCTGAATTACCTCAAGCGGCTGGGGGTGAGCTATGTCCAGCTCATGCCCATCTTCGATTTTGGCAGCGTGGACGAGAGCCGCCCCCTGACCCGGCAGTATAACTGGGGCTACGACCCCACCAACTTCAATGTGCCCGAGGGCAGCTACTCCACCGACCCCACCCGGGGTGAGGTGCGGGTGCGGGAGTGCAAGCAGATGATCGCGGCCCTCCATGCGGCGGGCATCGGCGTTGTAATGGACGTGGTGTATAACCACATGTATCGTTCCGACAATGTGCTGAACCGGGCGGTGCCCCTCTACTACTTCCGCCAGAACGACGACGGTTCCCTCTCCAACGGCAGCGGCTGCGGCAACGAGTTCGCCTCCGAGCGGCCCATGGCCCGGCGCTATCTCATTGATTCGGTGCTCTATTGGGCGCGGGAATATCACATCGACGGCTTTCGGTTTGATCTGATGGGCCTGTATGACGTGGAGACCATGAACCTCCTCCGGGCTGAACTGGACAAGCTGCCCGGCGGGCGGGATATCCTGATGTACGGTGAGCCGTGGCAGGGCGGCTGCAGCGCCCTGCACCGGTACGAGGCCAACAAGAACAACCTGAACATGCTGAACGAGCGCATCGGCATCTTTTGCGACAACACCCGGGATGCCATCAAGGGCGGCTGTTTCGATGCCCGGGAGCCGGGCTATGTGGAGGGCAGGCCGGGAAGTTTCTGGGATATTGGTGCTTCGGTGGCGGCGTGGTGCCGCAGTGAAAAGCTGCCGCCCCACGCCCCGGGGCAGATTATCAGCTATGTCTCGGCCCACGACAACTTTACCCTGTGGGATAAGCTCCTGATGGTGCGCTACGCCCGCCCGGAGTTTGCCGCTGTGGACAAGACCGCCCTGGCCCAGAACCGGCTGGCGGCGGGCATCTACCTGACCAGCATGGGCCTGCCTTTCTGGCAGGCGGGCGAGGAGTTTGCCCGCACCAAGAAGGGGCAGGGCAACAGCTACCACTCCAGCCCGGCCCTCAACCGGCTGGACTGGCACCGGGCCGAACAGTTCCACAGCCTTGTGGATTACTACCGCGGGCTCATTGGTCTGCGGGCGGCGTTCCCCCGGCTGGGCGCGCTGGACAAGGCCGGCCCTGCCGCCATCGAGTTCTTCCCGCTGGAACAGCCTCTTGTGGGCTGGCGGCTCCCCGCCCAGTGGGGCGACGGCGCAGCGTGGAGCGCCCTGTGCGTCTACTATAACCCCACCGAGACGGCGCAGGTCGTCACCCTGCCCGGCGGCAGCTGGAAGCTGCTGAGTGACGGCATCTCCTCCAGCCTGTGGCGGGGCAGCAGCCGCATCTGTACCGGCCAGACCGTCCTCCTGCCCCTGAGCGCCACCGTGTTCGGGCAGGTATAAAAATCCCCTGACCAGTTCACGCCGGTCAGGGGATTTTTGATTTATGGATCAGGAAAAAGATTGGGGAGGATCAGGAGTTTTTCTGTGCCTGCTGGGTCTGGGCGTTCTTTTCGCCCAGAGTCAGGCTGACGGTCTGCATCTGGCCTTCCCGGGCCACGGTGATGGAAAGGGTATCACCGGCGGCATGCTGCTGGATCAGGGTGCCAAGGTCGTCCTTCTGGGCAATCTCGGTGCCGTCGATGCTCACGATGCGGTCACCGGTCTTGAGGCCGGCCTTGTCGGCGGGGCCGCCCTGCACAACATCCACAACGTAAACGCCGTAGGCATTGACGTTGAGCTGTGCGGCGGTCTGGGCATCGGTCACAGCCAGATAGGTGATGCCCATGTAGGGGCGGCCGGAGACATAGCCGTTCTCCAGCAGATCCTGTGCCACCTTGATGGCATCGTTGATGGGGATGGCAAAGCCCAGACCCTCCGCATCGCTGGAGGAGGACTTTGCGTTGACCAGACCGATGAGCTCACCGTTCATGTTGAACAGGCCGCCGCCGGAGTTGCCGGGGCTGACAGAAGCATCCATCTGAATCAGGGACATGGTGTTGGTGGAGTTGGTGCCCTGGATGGTCACGCTGCGGTTCAGGGCGCTGACGATGCCGCTGGTCACGGTGCCGCCCAGCTCACCCAGCGGGTTGCCCACGGCCAGCACGCTCTCGCCCACGGCAAGGCTGTCGCTGTTGCCAACGGTGGCGGGGGTCAGGTCAGTGGCATCGATCTTGAGGACAGCCACGTCGCTGGTGTCATCCTCGCCCACCACGGTGGCGGGGTAATCGGTATCGCCGATGGTCACGGTGATGTTGGAAGCGCCGGACACAACGTGCGCACAGGTCAGGATATAGCCGTCGGAGCTGATCACGACACCGCTGCCTGCGCCGCTCTCCACCTGGTTCTGGCCGTACCAGGACCACTGGGAGTAGACCACCTGCTCGGTGGTGATGACCACAACGCTGGGGCTGACCATCTCAGAGACCTGAGCGGTGGTCATGCCGGAAGCGGTGTTCACTGCGGAGGCAGAGCCGGAATCACTGCTGGACGTGGAGGAAGGTGCCGCCTGCTGGATGACTACCTTGCCGCCTGTGTTGCCCACCTGGGCTCCCACAAAGCCGCCGACAAAGCCCATGGCTGCGGCCAGCACCAGCGCAACTGCACTGCGGGCGATATTGCCATTTTTCCGGCGGCGCTTTTTGGGAGGCTGCTTGGGGCTTCCCTGTGCGGCCTGATACCGGGGGCCTTCCGGAGGCGGCACCGCGCCGCCATCGCTGCCGCTGTTCGGCTCGGCCTGGGGGGCAGCCTGTGCGGCCTCGCCGTAGGTACCTGCCGTGTTGGCGGTGTTCATGCCGGAGGAGCCGACGTTGGGGTAGCCGGTCTCGCCGGTCTGGCTATGTTCAGAGGAATAATCGTATTCCCACTTGTTCTCATTATCCATACTGGTTACTTCCTTTCTCAAAGGGAATGGTTCGGAGGGGGCGCTTCTGCCGCACCTCCTTGGAACTGTTTCTATTGTATCCGGTAATTGTGAAAAGGAATCGCTGACCGGGTGAAGAATATGTGAAATAAGGTCGCAGCGGGAAGCCTTGACAGCGGCGTGGAGGCTTGGTATTTTAAGAACGACCCTCTCAGTCATCGCTGCGCGATGCCAGCTCCCCCGAAGGGGGAGCCAACACATCTGACAGGCGAGCAATCGCTGATTTGCAGGGGCCTTATTCGGAGCCACAATAGGCTCTCCCTTTGGGAGAGCTGTCTGCGAAAGCAGACTGAGAGGGCAAGTCCGCGAAAGGAGCAAATTATGAAACTGGAAAAGACCACGGGCGGTTATGCCCTGTATAAAGAGAAAACCATCATTGGCACCTGCCAGGCCCGGCCCACGGAGCAGGGCGCGGACATCACTGCCCTGACCATTGTGCCGGAATGGCGGCGCAAGGGCTACGGTTCCTACCTGTTAAAAGAGGTATTGCGCAGCCTGGGCGGCTATGACAAAGAGATGGCCACGGTGTTTACGGCTCCTCTGCCTGCCGATGCGGGGGAGCGGGCCTTCTGGGAAAAGTTCGGTTTTGCGGCAGAGGGCAGCGGGCTGTGCCGCCGCCACACCCCCGACCTGACGGCCGTGAAGCTTGTGCAGGACTTCCTCGCCGCGCGGCTGGCTGACCCGGGGCTCTGCGTCGATGCCACCTGCGGCAACGGGGGCGACACGGCCTTTCTCTGCCGCCTTGTGGGCGAAGGGGGCCGGGTGCTGGGCTTTGACATCCAACCGGAAGCCATTGCCTCCACCCGGCAGAACCTTGCACGGAAGGGCCTTGCGGCAGAGCTTCACTGCGACAGCCACGCCAACCTCTTACAATATGTACAGCCCGGCACCGTCGATGCCGTGATGTTCAACTTCGGCTGGCTGCCCGGTGCCGACCACGGGGTGTTCTCCCACGCCCAAAGCAGCATCCCGGCGCTGGAGGCCGCCCTCGAGGCCCTGCGGCCCGGCGGAGTGCTCAGCGCTATCCTGTACAGCGGCAAGGTCATCGGCTCCGACGAAAAGACCGAGATCCTTCAGTGGATGCGCTCCCGGCCCCTGAAACAGTGCACCGCCCTTGTCTGCGGCTTTGCCAATTGGGCCGATACTGCCCCCTTGCCCTGCTTCCTCCTGAAAAATAACAAAAGCTCTTGCATCTAGGTGGAATTGCTGGTAAAATATAAGTTGTGTGTAATTTTGGCATCCTTGCCCTCTCAGCCAAAGCCTGTCGGCTTTGCCAGCTCCCCCAAAGGGGGAGCCAACGCATCTGGAAGGAGAAGTGCTGCAGATCTGCAGGGCCTGTACCTGGAGCAGCAACCGGCTCTCCCTTTGGGAGAGCTGGCTGCGAAGCAGACTGAGAGGGCAAGCCAGTTTACGGAGAATCACCAATGTAACGTGAGATTGACCGAATAAAGAGCCATTCTGATTCAGGAGAAATCAATATATGACAAATCGTGAAGAGATCGAACGCCGCCGGACGTTTGCGATCATCAGCCACCCCGATGCCGGCAAAACGACCCTGACCGAAAAGCTGCTGCTGTACGGTGGAGCCATCAATCAGGCCGGTTCCGTCAAGGGCAAGCAGAGCGCCAAGCACGCTGTGTCCGACTGGATGGACATCGAGAAGCAGCGCGGTATTTCTGTCACTTCCTCTGTCCTGCAGTTCAACTATGCAGGCAAGTGCGTGAACATTCTGGATACCCCGGGCCATCAGGACTTCTCGGAGGATACCTACCGCACCCTGATGGCAGCGGACTCCGCTGTCATGGTCATCGATGCGGCAAAGGGCGTTGAGGCCCAGACCATCAAGCTGTTCAAGGTCTGCACCCTGCGCCACATCCCCATCTTCACCTTCATCAACAAGATGGACCGCGAAGCCCGCGATCCCTTTGAGCTGATGGAGAACATCGAGGAGATCCTGGGCATCAAGACCTACCCCATGAACTGGCCCATCGGCTGCGGCAAGGAGTTCAAGGGCGTGTTCGACCGCAATACCCGCAAGGTGCTGGCTTTCTCCAGCGACGGCCGGGCCAACGGCGTGAAGAAGGTCAACGAGACCGAGGCCGAACTGGGCGATGCCGCACTGGACGAGATGCTGACCCCCTACCTGCACCAGCAGCTGGTGGACGAGATCGAGCTGCTGGACGGCGCTGCCGAGGAATTTGACCTCGACAAGGTGCTGCGCGGTGAGCTGAGCCCTGTGTTCTTTGGCTCTGCTCTGACCAACTTCGGCGTGGAGCCCTTCCTGGAAAACTTCCTGCGGCTCACCCCCACCCGCTGGCCCGTGTGGACAGCCTGACCGGCGAGCCGGTGGACCCCTGCCGTGACGAGTTCTCGGCCTTCATCTTCAAGATCCAGGCCAACATGAACAAGGCCCACCGTGACCGCATCGCCTTTATGCGCATCTGCTCCGGCAAGTTCGAGCGCGGCATGGAGGCTTACCACGTGCAGGAGGGCAAGAACATCAAGCTGGCCACCGGCACCCAGCTGATGGCGCAGGACCGCGCCATTGTGGATGAGGCCTACGCGGGCGATATCATCGGCCTGTTTGACCCGGGCATCTTCTCCATCGGCGACACCTTGTGCACCGGCAAAAAGAAGGTCGAGTTTGCGGGCATCCCCACCTTCTCACCGGAGCATTTTGCCCGCATCGAGCAGAAGGACACCATGAAGCGCAAGCAGTTCGTGAAGGGTATGGAGCAGATCGCCCAGGAGGGTGCCATCCAGATCTTCCGCGAAGTCGGCGGCGGCATGGAGGAGGTCGTGGTTGGCGTGGTCGGTGTGCTGCAGCTGGAAGTGCTGGAGTACCGCCTGAACACCGAGTACAACGTGGAGATCCGGATGCAGCAGCTGCCGTTCGAGCAGCTGCGCTGGGTGAAGAACGACCCCGACACCTACAACCTGCGGGATCTGGACCTGACCAGCGACACCAAGGCTGTGGAGGATATGAAGGGCAACCGCCTGCTGCTGTTCACATCCGACTGGGCGGTGCGCTGGGCTGAGACCCACAACGAAACGCTGAAACTGAGCGAGTTCGGCAATATCTGAGTTGAAAGAGAGCTGCGGTGCGGGAATGTCCCGCGGCTGCGGCTCTTTTTTATAAAACACAAAAATACAACGAAAAATGCCAGCTTTTGAATGAGAGGTTCCCATTGCGGGGAACACTGCTGGCATGGAGGGTAAAGTATATGCAGAACATCAATATTGGCAAAAGCGGCATTCAGGTGCCATTTCTCGGCATGGGCACCTGGGCCATCGGCGGCGGTGCATGGTGGGGCGATAACGACGACAGCCTTTCCGTCAAGGCCATCCAGACTGCTGTGGAGCAGGGCATCCGGTGGATCGACACCGCGCCCATCTACGGCCTGTACCACAGCGAGACCGTGGTGGGCGAAGCCATGAAGCACATCGACCGCGACAAGGTGGTGCTTTCCACCAAGTGCGGTCTGGAGTGGCGGCATGAAACACCGGTGCTGCACAAGGTCGTGGACGGCACCACCGTTTACCGCGACCTGTCTGCCCAGAGCATCATCGAGGATGTGGAGGACAGCCTGCGCCGCCTGCACACCGATCATCTGGATGTGCTGTACACCCACTGGCAGACCCCCGATTTCGGCATCTACCCGCTGGAAGAGACGGTGGAAGCCATGATGAAGCTGAAGGAGCAGGGCAAGATCCGCGCCATTGGTGCGTCCAACGTGACGGCGGATCTCATCCGGGGCTACTGCCGGTACGGCCAGCTGGATGTCATTCAGGAAAAGTACAGCCTGCTCACCCGCCGTGTGGAAAGCAGCTGCTGCCACCTGCAGGGAGCTGGGCGTATCGGTGCAGGCATACTCTCCGCTGGAGCAGGGCCTGCTGACCGGCAAGGTGACTATGGAAACCACCTACCCAGAGGGCAGCACCCGCAACTCCAACCCCAGCTTTCAGCCCGCCCGCCGGGCACAGGCGCTGGACATGCTGGCAAAGTGGGGCGACCTGACCGAGAAATACGACTGCTCTCTGGCACAGCTGGTGATCGCCCTGACCGCCCGTATGATCCCCGGCCTGCATGTGCTGTGCGGTGCCCGCACCCCGCAGCAGGTGATGGACAACGCTGGTGCGCTGAACATCAAACTGGACGGTGCCGATGCCGTCCGCATGAAGTGGGACGTGGATGCCATTTCCTGATGGTTTGACCATCGGAACAGCCTCCGCTTCGCTCTGGCC
>ENA-OPYX01001099-OPYX01001099.1-human-gut-metagenome-genome-assembly--contig:-NODE-1099-length-15069-cov-4.097979_pt1 | contig 15069 bp, 16 predicted proteins | sample MGYA00242639_ERZ504486 | MGnify/ENA primary metagenome ERZ504486 (study PRJEB26092, sample SAMD00036296) | human gut metagenome | host: Homo sapiens | study: EMG produced TPA metagenomics assembly of... | reverse complement strand
CTCCAAATCGGGCGAGCGAGCCACCCCCACCGTCATCTGCGATGACACCTCCCCTCAAGGGGAGGCGATGGACGACGAGTGTAGTCCGTTACGGAGTGGACGGAGAATGGATTTTATTATTACAAGTCTGAAAGGACGTATGTTTTATGAAAATGTATTTAATCAGTGACAACATTGATACACAAATCGGTATGCGACTTGTGGGTATAGACGGATGTGTTGCTCACGACAGCGAAACTATTACTGCAGAAATTAAAAAGGCTGTAAACGATCCTGAACTTGGTATTTTGATATTTACGGAAAAAGCGGCGGCAATGGTTAAAGAATATCTTAACCATCTTAAAATTACATTGCACACTCCGCTTATCATAGAAATACCGGACAGACACGGCAGTCGTGATATTGCTAACAGTATCAACAATATGGTTCAAGAGTCAATCGGTCTTAAACTTTAAACAGGGGAGGTAAGGAATATGGAAAGCAATAACTTAACAGAAAAACTCAATACCTTTACATCGCTTGTTCTCAAAGATGCGGAACAGAAAAGAGAAAAATTACTTGAGAATGTTCAAAAGGAATATTCAGAGAGAATAGATGCAAAGGAAAACGAGCTTTTGCAGGGTGCATATGAGAATATTCAGCAGAATATTCAATCCGCTCAAAAAAGTGCAAATGAGAGAGTTCTTCACGCAGAGCTTGATTCAAAGAAAAAACTTATCATGCGTCGTGAAGAAATTATTGATGACGTAATGAAACTTTCGAGAGCAAAAATCGTTGAATTTATCGAGAGCGATAAATACGAAGAATGGCTTTTAAGCAAGATTGAAAAGGCTTTATTTGAAGTCGGAAAAGGTTCAAAGACAATTTATATCTCATCAGACGATATAAAGCTTAAAGAAAAAATTGAACAGATTCCCGACACGTCAAGAATTACGGTTGAGGCATCGGGTGAAAAAGATTTTCTTGGCGGTGCGAAGATTTTAAATACAGACAGAAAGGTTGCTGTTGACTATTCATTCAAGGAAATGCTGTCAGAAGAAAAGCAGAAATTCCTTCAAAGCAGTGGATTGGCACTGGGTTAAACGGCATACAAACGGAAAGGAATGAAGGTAAATGGCTAATACAAAAGGTCAGATATTCGGTATAAACGGCCCGGTCGTAAAAGTAAAGGGTTCAGATTCCTTTGAAATGCAGGAAATGGTATATGTCGGTAATGAAGAACTTATCGGCGAAGTTATCGGCGTAACTTCCGATACTACTATTGTACAGGTTTACGAGGAAACGACAGGTCTTAAAAAGGGTGAACCTGTAGTCGGTACGGGCGGTCCTTTGTCAATAACTCTTGCTCCGGGTATATTGTCTGATATTTTTGACGGTATCGAAAGACCGTTGAAAGAAATAAGAAATATGTCAGGCTCATTCATCGGCAGAGGTTTAAAGGTTACTAACCTTGACGAAAGAAAAACTTGGAATGTGGAAATGGTTGCGAAACAAGGCGACTATGTTACAGGCGGTGACATCATTGCCGTAACACAGGAAACAAGCCTTATCGAGCACAGAATTATGATTCCGCCGAATATCAAAGGTAAAATCGAATGGATTGCTCCGAACGGCAACTACACTATTGTTGATATTATCGCAAAGGTAAAGAGCGATGACGAAATTATCGACATAACAATGAAACAAAAATGGCCTATCAAAAAGGCAAGACCTTATACACAACGTCAGCCTATTTCAAGACCGCTTGTAACGGGTCAGAGAGTAATCGATACAATGTTCCCGCTTGCAAAAGGCGGTGCGGCGGCTGTTCCGGGCGGTTTCGGTACCGGTAAAACTATGACACAGCATCAGCTTGCAAAGTGGTGTGATGCGGATATTATCGTATATATCGGCTGCGGTGAACGTGGTAACGAAATGACACAGGTACTTGACGAGTTCTCAGAGCTTATCGACCCTAAGTCAAACAGACCGCTTTTGGACAGAACAATGCTTATTGCTAATACTTCAAATATGCCGGTTGCGGCGCGTGAAGCAAGTATTTACACAGGTGTTACAATAGCGGAATATTACAGAGATATGGGTTATGATGTTGCACTTATGGCTGACTCAACATCTCGTTGGGCAGAGGCACTTCGTGAAATATCGGGTCGTCTTGAAGAAATGCCTGCGGAAGAAGGTTTCCCTGCATATCTTGCGTCAAGACTTTCGGCTTTCTATGAAAGAGCGGGATATGTTACAAATCTTAACGGCAGTGAGGGCTCTGTATCAATTATCGGTGCGGTATCACCACAGGGTGGTGACTTCTCAGAGCCGGTAACACAGAATACAAAGCGTTTTATCAGATGTTTCTGGGCACTTGACAAGTCGCTTGCATATGCAAGACACTATCCGGCTATTCAGTGGCTTAACAGTTACAGTGAATATATCGGTGAAGTTACTGATTGGTATGCTCAAAATGTTTCTCCGGACTTTATGGAAAAGAGAAATAAGATGATGGCAATTTTGCAAGAAGAAAGCAGTCTTATGGAAATCGTTAAGCTAATCGGTGCAGACGTTCTTCCTGACAGTCAAAAGGCTACTTTGGAGGTTGCAAAGACAATCAGAGTAGGTTTCTTGCAACAAAATGCTTTCCATGCGGACGATACATATGTACCGCTTGAAAAGCAGAATAAGATGATGGATACAATTCTTCTTTTTGATAAGAGAATTAAGGAATGTGTCGAAAAGGGCGTTGTGCTTTCAAAGGTCAGCGAAAGCGGAATTGCCGAGGACATTATCAGAATTAAATACACGATTGGAAATGACAATATTGATGGTCCGTTCCATGATTTACAGAGAAAAATCAACGAAACATTTGACAAGTTGATTTATAACCATGAAAGCTAAAGGAAAGGATATGAGCATATGGCAATAGAATATATGGGTCTTAATAATATTCAGGGTCCTTTGGCAGTTATCGAGGGAGTAGACGATACATTCTATGAAGAAATGGTTACAGTTACTCTTGACAACGGCGAGAAAAGAATAGGACGAGTTATTGAGATTTCCGGTGATAAAGCGGTAATACAGGTTTTTGAGGGTACTTCAAATCTGTCACTTACCAACACTAAAACAAAATTTATGGGAGAGCCGATGCGTTTGCCGCTTTCAAAAGAAATGCTTGGCAGAACGCTTGACGGTATCGGCAGACCGATTGACGGTTTGGGTGATTACTTTGCGGACGAAGTTCGTGATGTAAACGGTCAGCCTATCAATCCCGTTTCGCGTGAATATCCGAACAACTTTATTCAGACAGGTATTTCGTCAATAGACTGTCTTGCCACACTTATAAGAGGTCAAAAGCTTCCTATATTCTCGGGTGACGGTCTTCCGCATGACGACCTTGCCGTACAGATTGCAAGACAGGCAAAGGTTGTTGACCCTGACGACGAAAACGGAGAAAAGTTTGCTATCGTATTCGCGGCAATGGGCGTTAAGCATGACGTTGCAAACTACTTTAAAAAGTCGTTTGAAGAAAGCGGTGTTTTGGGTAAGGTTGTAATGTTCTTAAATCTTTCAAATGACCCTGTCGTTGAAAGAATTATAACACCGAGATGTGCGCTTACAGCGGCAGAATATCTTGCATTCAAGCACGATATGCACGTACTTGTAATACTTACCGATATGACGTCATACGCGGAGGCACTTCGTGAGGTTTCATCTTCAAAGGGTGAAATTCCGTCAAGAAAGGGGTTCCCTGGTTATCTGTATTCGGATTTGGCGTCACTTTATGAACGTGCAGGTATTATTAAGGACGCAAAGGGATCGGTTACACAAGTGCCGATTTTGACAATGCCTAACGATGATATTACTCACCCAATCCCTGACCTTACCGGTTACATTACAGAGGGACAGATAGTTTTGGGCAGAGAGCTTAGCCTTAAAGGCGTATATCCGCCTGTTTCAATTTTTCCGTCACTTTCGCGTTTGATGAAGGACGGTATCGGTGAAGGCTTTACAAGAGCCGACCACCCTGAACTTTCAAACCAGCTTTTTTGCGGCATATTCAAAGGTTGAGGACGCAAAGAGTTTGGCGTCAGTTATCGGTGAAGATGAACTTTCCGATATGGATAAGAAGTATATCAAGTTCGGCAGAGCGTTTGAGGAAAAGTTCCTTACACAAGGTAAGAATGAAAACAGAACTATTGACGATACTTTAAATCTCGGTTGGGAGCTTTTGGGTATGCTGCCTAAGAGTGAACTTGACAGAGTCAGCGATAAGACTCTTGAAAAATATTATCGTCCTGTGGAGGACGAAGAAGTATAATCCTGAGAGGGGGAATTTCAGATGGCAAAGACGTTAGCACCTACAAAAGGTAACTTGATGATGGCAAAAAACACATTACGTCTTTCAAAGCAAGGCTATGAAATGCTTGATAAAAAACGAAATATCCTAATCAGAGAAATGATGCTTTTGATAGAGGAGGCAAAGGAAGTCGAGGCGAAAATCGAAGAAACCTTTGCCGCTGCATATAAGGCTTTGGAATCGGCAAATGTAATAATGGGTGTGAGCAAGGTGCAAAATCTTGCACATTCGGCGGTGCTTGAAAACAGCGTAAAAGTTGATTTACGCAGTGTTATGGGCGTTGAAATACCTGTTGTTACGGCTGATAAGCCCGATGGCAGACCTGTTTACGGATTTAACGGAACGTCTTCGGCACTTGACGAGGCGAGCGTTAAGTTTAACGAAGTTAAAGTGATGACGGTTAAGCTTACGGAAATTGAAAATGCGGTTTACCGTTTGGCTATGAACATAAAGAAAACGCAAAAGAGAGCAAATGCTCTTGAAAATATTACGATACCTCTTTATGATAAACTGTCTAAGGATATTCAGAATGCTCTTGAAGAAAAAGAACGTGAGGAGCATACTCGTTTGAAAATCATAAAAAGAACAAAAGAAAAACAGGGATAATAGACAAAAAAGCTACTTTCATACAGTAGCGTTTTTTTATGCGAAAAATGTATAATATTCTTGATTTTTTGTTATAACTATGTCATAATAGAAAAAGCTTGAAAATTATCGAAAAACTATTTATTTTCGCTGGAAATCGGAGGAGAAATTATGCTTACGGAAAATGAATGGAATACTATTAATAATATGCTGCTTGAGCTGTACACGATTGATGAACTTGATGTATTTACGAGCAAAATATTGAAAATGATACGAATGCTTATTCCGTACACGAAGGGCTGGTTTATCATTTTAGACGATGACCGCAAAATCAGAAAAGAGCAATCGTATTTTATCGGCTTTGACACGGACGTAAAAGACAAGTATATCAACTGACCCTGTACAAAGAAGAAATATATATATTTTGTGCTTTGTTCTGTTTGCGGCATTGTTTATATACGCATTCATTTGGGTTAAGTACAGACTTAAATTACCGCTTCTGAAAGGTATCGGAGTTCATCAGGTAATGATGATGGAAAGCCCTGAATATCATCGTGTTCACAGTGATTTGAAAAATGAAAGCAATACAAATATGGGGACTTAAAAAGTCCTCATATTTTTTTTGCAATTTGATGTCGATATTAATTGTATTATGGGTGTAGGTGTGGTATAATCGTATATATTTTATTATTTGAGGAGAGTAAAGATGAACTGTTTAGAGGAAAGAATTTTAAAGGACGGAATAGTTAAAGAGGGTAACGTGCTTAAAGTGGACAGCTTTTTAAATCATCAAATGGACATTGATTTGTTTAATGAGATGGGCAAGGAATGGAAAAAACGCTTTGAGGGTGCGAATATAAATAAAATTTTGACTATCGAGGCATCGGGTATAGGTATTGCCTGTATCGCCGCACAACATTTCGGTGTGCCTGTTGTTTTTGCGAAAAAATCAAAGAGCGTAAATCTTGAGGGTGAAATGTACGTTGCGGAGGTTGAGTCATTCACGCACAAATGCAAAAATCAGGTTATTGTTGCGAAAAAGTTTTTGAATGAAAACGACCGTGTATTGATTATCGATGATTTCTTGGCAAACGGTTGTGCACTGCAGGGATTAATTCAGATAGTTAAGTCAGCCGGTGCAACGGTTGAGGGAATAGGAATAGCTGTTGAAAAAGGTTTCCAAGCAGGCGGAAGAATTATTCGTAACTTAGGTTTTCAATTAGAATCTTTGGCAATAGTTGACGATATGGACAGCAAAACAGGTACGATTAAATTCAGAGAGGAACAATAAAATGAAAAACAGTGATATTAATAACATTTATCAGTTAGACGGAAAAGTGCCTGTTTCAAAAGCTATTCCGTTTGGTCTGCAACATATTTTGGCTATGTTCGTTGCGAATATCGCACCGATTATCATTGTTTCAAGTGCTTGCGGTTTAGACACAACCGAAACCGCAAGACTTATTCAAACGGCTATGATTATTGCGGGAATAGGTTCTGTAATTCAGTTGTATCCTATATGGAAAGTAGGTTCGGGATTGCCGATTGTAATGGGAATAAGTTTTACGTTTGTATCTGTGTTCTGTTTTGTCGGTCCTACATACGGATACGGAGCCATTGTCGGAGCGGTTATTATAGGCGGAATTATTGAAGGCATACTCGGACTTTTCGCAAAATATTGGGTAAAACTGATTTCGCCGATTGTGGCGGCTTCGGTTGTAACGGCTATCGGCTTTTCGCTTTTGTCGGTCGGCGCAACATCGTTCGGCGGCGGTTCGGGTGCGGAGGACTTCGGCTCGGCTAAAAATTTAATTCTCGGAACAATTACGTTGGTTTGTTGTATCGGATTTAATATTTTCGCTAAATCATATTGGAAACAGTTGTCCGTATTGTTCGGACTTATCGTAGGTTACATTGTGGCTGTGTGTATGGGTATGGTTGATTTTTCGGGATTGAGTACGGCACAAATCGTATCACTTCCGCAGATACTTCCGATTAAACCGACATTTAATATAGGCGCGATTATTTCCGTGCTTGTGATTTTCCTTGTGTCCGCAACGGAAACAATAGGAGATACATCGGCACTTGCGTCATCGGGATTAAATCGTGAGGTTTCAAAGAAGGAGCTTACAGGCTCAATCGCCGCAGACGGTTTTGTCAGTGCATTGTCGGGACTTTTTGGTTGTTTGCCGATTACGTCGTTCAGCCAAAACGTGGGACTTGTTTCAATGACAAAAGTCGTAAACAGATTTACGATTTTCACAGGCTGCGTTATTATGGTTTTGGCAGGATTGTTCCCTATGTTCGGAACTTTACTTGCAACATTGCCTGAGGCTGTGCTTGGCGGCTGTACGCTTATGATGTTCGGTAATATTGTTATAAGCGGTTTGCAGATGATTGCAAAATGCGGTTTTTCACAAAGAAATATTATTATCGCCGCATTGTCATTGAGTATCGGACTTGGCTTTACGCAAGTTCCTGAAATTTTCTCAATCTTTCCGCAAATCATTCAAAACGTGTTCGCTGAAAACTGCGTTGCGGTTGTGTTCTTGGTTTCGATTATTTTGAATTTGGTGCTGCCGAAAAATATGGAGGCTCATCAATCATAAAAAAACAGCAGACTATCCTAAAATAGTCTGCTGTTTTTATGATTAAAATTTTCCGTATTGCGCGATACCGCAGAGTTCTTCTTCTATTCTCAAAAGCTGATTATATTTTGCAACTCTGTCTGTTCGGCTCGGTGCACCTGTTTTTATTTGTCCTGCGTTTACAGCAACGGCAATATCGGCGATTGTAGTATCTTCCGTTTCACCGCTGCGGTGTGATATAACGGCGGTATAGCCGTTTTTATGTGCCATTTCAACGGCGTCAAGTGTTTCGGAAAGTGTGCCGATTTGATTAACCTTGATAAGAATTGAGTTTGCGACATCTGATAAAATACCCTTTTCAAGTCGTTTTGGGTTTGTGACGAACAAGTCATCTCCGACAAGCTGAATTTTATCGCCGAGCTTATCGGTAAGGATTTTCCAACCGTCCCAATCATCTTCTCCGAGTGCGTCCTCAATAGAGAAAATCGGATATTTTTCGCATAGGGTCTGCCAGTATTCAACAAGTTCCGAAGCAGTCTTTTTTATACCGGATTTCGGCAACAAATATGTTCCGTCATCTTGTACCCATTCCGAAGAAGCGGCATCTATGGCGATTTTAAAATCTTCACCTGCCTTGTAGCCTGCACGTCCGATTGCGCTCATTATAACTTCAAGTGCTTTTTCGTCTGTTTCAAGATTCGGTGCAAAACCGCCTTCGTCACCGACCGCGGTGGTATTACCCATTTCGGAAAGCACCTTTTTCAATTCGTGAAATACTTCACTGCACCAACGCAAGCCTTGTTTAAACGACTTTGCACCATACGGCATTATCATAAATTCCTGTATATCGACGTTGTTATTTGCGTGTGCACCGCCGTTTAATATGTTCATCATAGGTACGGGAAGTACATAAGAATTTATACCGCCTATATATTGAAAAAGCGGTATTTCAAGGCTTGCCGCAGCCGCTCTTGCAACGGCTAACGATACACCGAGTATTGCGTTCGCACCGAGATTTGATTTATTGTCTGTGCCGTCAAGCTCACACATTTTCATATCTATCGAGCGTTGGTCGAGTACGTTCATACCGATTAACACATCTGCAATTTTTTCATTTACATTTGCCACAGCATTTTTTACACCTTTACCGCCGTAACGCTTTTTGTCATTATCCCTAAGTTCCACAGCCTCAAAAATACCTGTTGACGCACCTGACGGAACGATTGCTCTGCCCGACGCACATTCTGTATGCACCTCAACTTCGACTGTTGGATTACCGCGTGAATCCATAACTTCACGTCCGAAAATGTCGACTATTTCAATGTACTGTTTCATAGATATATCCTCCTTTGATTTAGTTCATAATAGAGTATTACCAAATAATCACTTTCTTATTCAATGCAGAAGTATATAATATTACATTCCGTAGGAAATAACAGCCATTGACGGATTAATATGATAAGTGTATAATGGGGGTGTACATATCAAGTTATCACAAAAGGAGAGTTGATTATGAAGAAATTTATAGGAATGGCACTTGCGGCGGTGATTTCGGTGTCGTCATTTACGGCACTTGCGGCAGGGGCTATACCCGATCATCAAGGCACAAGTAGGTGGACTAGGGTATTGAAATCGGTACGGCTCAGCTTAATTCGGCGGTAAAAAGTTATTATGATTTATTCGAGCAGGCAGGCGACCAATACGGTGTAGACCCAAACTTGCTTGCGGCAATATGTATGCAGGAATCGTCGGGAAGAAATTTGAGTTACCGTGATGACGGAAGTGAATATCCGGCGTGGGGTATAATGCAGATTGAAAATACTTTGGAAAAATCATTCGCAAAGTTCGGTGAGGACACTACGGGAGAAAAATGGACGCTTCAAGACAGACTTGATCCGACTAAGGCAGTGCCGTTTGCGGCATATTTAATTTCACAGTCGCTTATCAGATATGATTGTGATTATATGAAAATGATTCAGTCTTATAACTTCGGACAAACCGTACTTGACAGAATAATTGCGGCAAAGGGTGACGATTGGCTTTCGGAACGCGTTAATGCCGCACAGTATGCGACAAATTGGCCGTACAATACTTACGGTGACGCACAGTACATAGAACACGTTATGAGATATTATCATAATGATATTGATTACATAGGTGCAAAGGTAAGAATAGACGGTAAATTGCTTGCGTTTGACGACCAGTATCCGTTGCTTGAAACCATTGACGGTGAAACATATACAATGATACCTGTAAGAGGTATATCAGAGACTCTCAATGCAAAAGTGGATTGGGACGGTGACAAGCAGGAGATTACAGTTAAAAAGGGCGACGACGAAGTCGTGATGTATCTTGACAGTGATGTTGCGTACATAAATGATACACCGATAACGCTTGATGCACCCGCAACGCTTATGAACAACAGAACAATGGTTCCGCTTAGATTTGTCATGGAAGCATTTAATGTTACTGTTGATTGGAATGGTGACACAAGAACTGTTGAAATAACAAAATAAAAGTTAGTGAATATGTACAAAAAAGTATCGTTTGATTTTTTAATCTGAACGGACATTTTTTTTGTTATCTTTATATGATAATGTGGTATATATGTAATATACGAGAGTTGTTATTCGGAACAATAATCATATAACGACTAAAAGATGAGCGAAAAATAAAAATATTAGGAGGGTCAATCAAATGAAAACGTATTCAATGGACGCAATTCGGAACATCGCCGTTATGGGACACGGTAAATGCGGTAAGACAACGCTTACAGAGGCAATGCTGTTCAATGCGAAAATGACCGACAGAATGGGCAAAGTCGCTGACGGCAACACTGTAACGGACTATGACGGTGAAGAAATCAAAAGACAATTCAGTATTTCAACCGCTCTTGCAACGGTAGAGTGGAAAGATATGAAATACAATATGATAGATACACCGGGCTTTTTTGATTTTGTCGGTGACGTTAAAGAGGGTATCCGTGCGGCGGATTCGGCACTTATTGCATTGAGCGGAAGAAGCGGTGTAAGCGTCGGTACGGAGAACGTGTTCAGATACGCAAAACAAAGAGGTGTGCCGATTATGTTCTTTGTCAACAAAATTGATGATGACAGAGCGGATTATCAAAAAACTCTTGAAGAAATGAAAGAAAAGTTCGGAAAATCAGTAACTCCGTTCGTTTATCCGATAAGAGAGGGTGACGAATTTAAAGGCTTTGTCGATATTGTCGATATGACGGCAAGAAGATACGAAGGACAGGACAGAGTGGATATTCCTGTACCCGACGGTATGGCGGAAATTGTCGCACCGCTTAGAGAAATGATTATGGAGGCTGTTGCCGAAACCGATGAGGCACTTATGGTTAAGTATTTCAACGGTGAAGAATTTACTTTTGACGAAATTAAGCAAGCTATAAGAAAAGGTGTTAAGGACGGTGTTATTTATCCTGTATACTGCGGCAGCGGTCAGGATAATATCGGTGTACGTTCGCTTATGGACGGTATGGGTAAGTATTTGCCTGCTCCGTCGGAAATTGAGGAAATCGCGAGAGTTGCCGATACAGGTGAGCCTGTTGAGCTTGTACAGAGTGAAACGGAAACAACGGCGGCGGTTGTATTTAAAACAATCGCAGACCCTTATGTAGGTAAGATGTCGTTGTTCAGAGTTTATTCCGGTGAGGTAAAGGGTGACAGCACGCTTTACAATCCGAATAAGGACGTAAACGAAAAGATAGGCAAGGTATTTAATCTTTGCGGTAAAAAACAGCTTGACGCAAAGTCGATAAAAGCCGGTGACATCGGCGCGGTTGCAAAACTTGAAAGCACAAAAACAGGTGATACATTATGTGAAAAGGGTAAGAATATCATACTTACCGGTATTGAATTTCCGCAGCCTGTTTTGTCTATGGCGATTAAACCGCAGACAAAGGGCGATGAAGAAAAGATTATAAGCGGTCTTAACAAGCTTATGGAGGAGGATCCGACATTCACTATTACGAACAATACCGAAACAAAACAGACTCTTATAAACGGTCAGGGCGAACAGCATATTGATGTTATTATAAGCAAATTAAAATCAAAATACGGTGTCGGTGCAGTTTTGGAAGATCCTATTGTTCCGTATCGTGAAACAATCAAGGGCAAGGCTACCGTTGAAGGCAAACACAAGAAACAATCGGGCGGTCACGGTCAGTACGGTCACGTTAAGATTGAATTTGAGCCGGGTGTATCGGAGGATATGATTTTTGAAGAAAAAGTATTCGGCGGTTCTGTGCCTAAAAACTATTTCCCTGCCGTTGAAAAAGGCTTGCGTGATTCGTGCCAAAAAGGCGTGCTTGCAGGTTATCCCGTTGTGAACTTGAAAGCCACATTAATTGACGGTTCGTATCACCCTGTAGATTCGTCGGAAATGGCATTTAAGACGGCGGCGGCTATCGCGTACAAAGAGGGTTTGAAACAGGCTAACCCTGTCTTACTTGAGCCTATCGGTTACTTGAAAGTATATATTCCTGAAAATATTATGGGTGATATTATCGGTGATATTAATAAACGTCGCGGTCAGATTATGGGTATGGGCGAAAGCGATAAAGAGGGACTTAATATGGTTGAGGCTGAAGTGCCTATGTCCGAAATGTTCCGTTATGCGACCGACTTGCGTTCTATGAGTCAGGGCAGAGGTATGTTCTCATTTGAGTTTACCCGTTACGAGCAAGCTCCGTCAAATGTTGCCGAAAAAGTTATACAAAACTCAAAAAATAAAGAGTAATCAAGCAAAAAACTCCTTTTTGTCATATGATTAAAATATGTTTAGTTAATTTTACTAAAGAATAAAAAGTATTTTTGTGAATTATACGACTAACAATTTGTATTTAAATATGTTATCATATATATATCAAAAAGGATGTATTATAAAGATAACAATACACTTAAACAAGCAGAATAAATGAAATCTGGTTTATTCTGTATAAAAATTTTTCTTGGACGAGAGGGGAACAATTAATTATGGCAGATTTACAATTAAAACACATTTACAAAAGATATGCAGGCGGTGTTACTGCTGTAAGTGACTTTACACTTGACATTGACGATAAGGAATTCATCATCCTTGTAGGTCCTTCAGGTTGTGGTAAGTCAACAACTCTAAGAATGGTTGCCGGTCTTGAAGAAATTTCAGAAGGTGAACTTTATATCGGCGGACGTCTTGTAAACGACGTTGCTCCTAAAGACAGAGATATTGCAATGGTTTTCCAAAACTACGCTCTATATCCTCATATGACAGTATTTGAAAATATGGCATTTGGTCTAAAGCTTAGAAAAACTCCAAAGGACGAAATCAAGAAGCGTGTTACAGAAGCTGCAAAGATTCTTGACATTGAGCATCTTCTTGACAGAAAGCCAAAGGCTCTTTCAGGTGGTCAGAGACAGCGTGTTGCTATGGGACGTGCAATCGTTCGTAATCCTAAGGTATTCCTTATGGATGAGCCTTTATCAAACCTTGATGCAAAGCTAAGAGTTGCAATGAGAACTGAAATTAAGAAGTTACATAACAAACTTCAAACAACATTTATGTACGTTACTCATGACCAGACAGAGGCTATGACAATGGGTACTCGTATCGTTGTTATGAAGGACGGTGTTATTCAACAAGTTGATACACCTGCTAACCTTTATACAAAGCCTGATAACGTATTCGTTGCAGGATTTATCGGTTCACCGCAAATGAACTTCGTTACTGCTACACTATCAAAGGAAAACGGTAGCGTATACGCATCATTTGGCGATAACAAGATTATGATTCCTAACGGTAAGGTTACACCTGAACTTGAAGGTTATATCGGTAAGGAAGTAATCGTTGGTATCAGACCTGAAGATATTCACGATGACGAGGCGTTCATTTCAAGCAGACCTGAGGCTGTATGTAATGCATACGTTGAAGTTACTGAAATGATGGGTGCTGAAACATATTTGTATCTTGAACTTGCAGGTGAACAGTTCACAGCAAGAGTTAATCAACGTTCAACAGCTAAGATTGGTGATACAATCAAGGTTGCATTTGAAACAAACAAAATTCATATCTTTGATAAGGATACAGAAATGGCTATCGTTCACTAATTCGATTAGACAATTTAATTGTAGACAAAACCCGTATGGGTTTTGTCTACTTTGCTTTTATGAGGAATTACGGAGGAAAAGGAGTTTATATGTAATGGTTTTGATGATTTTATTTTTGGTGATAGGGTTTGTGCTTTTGGTTAAAGGTGCGGATTTATTTGTTGACGGTGCGTGTGATTTGTCGGCGAAATTGAGAATTCCGGCATATATAGTCGGACTTACGGTAGTGGCGTTCGGAACAAGTTTGCCCGAGGCGGCGGTTAGCATAACTGCATCACTGCAAGGCAGCAATGAAATTGCAATCGGTAATATAATCGGGTCAAATATGTTTAATACGCTTGTCGTACTTGGTGCAAGTGCTTTGTTCGCACCTGTTGCGGTAAAAGGAAATATACTAAAACGTGATTTTCCATTCTGTATCGGTATAACCGCTGTAATGATTGTGCTTTTAATGACATTAAATCATGGTGATATTGCATTGACAAGATTGGACGGTATTATACTTCTTGCATTGTTTGCGGTGTTTATGGTCGGTTCTGTTGTGATGGGTAAGAAAGAAAGTAAATTAATTGAAAGTGCGGAAGATAGCGAAAAGGCAGATTTGCCAATGTGGAAATGCCTATTGTTTATAATAATCGGCTTTGTCGGTGTTGTGGTCGGCGGTCAGCTTACTGTTAAAGGCGCAAAGGAACTTGCACTTATGGCGGGAATGAGTGAAAGAGTTGTTGGTCTTACCGTTGTGGCAATAGGTACATCACTTCCTGAACTTGTGACTTCGATTGTTGCCGCAAGAAAACAACAAAATGATATTGCGGTAGGTAACGTAATCGGCTCGAATATATTTAATTTGTTGTTCATTCTCGGAATATCGGCGACGATCGGTAAAATAGGTACTGACTTTAATGTGGTAATTGACGGTTGTGTGTTGATTGGAATATGCTTGTTTACTTATATTTTTGCACTTGCTAATAAAAAGATTAATCGCCCTTGCGGTGTGGTTATGATTTTTATGTATGTGGCATATACGGTGTATTTGTTGGTAAGATAAGGGGGGTTTATGAAAAAGTATTATATAGGCGGGCTGCTGACTTTGGTTACGATTGCTTTTGCAACGGTAACTTTGGCAGTGAATAAAGATGTGATTGGTTATCGTAGATATATATATACACCGCCCACAAAAGCAGGTAGTAATTGTTTTTGTTGCTTTTGCGATATACATAGCTGTTTTGTCAGTCGGTGCTTTGGTTTTATGCGATTTACAGACACTTTTCATAAAGATGAATAGTTGTGTAGTAGGGGCGACAGTTGGTCGCCCTTTTGTGTGATTGAAATTTGCTGTTGTTTGTGATGAGTTCGCAGGGGTAATCATTGGTTGTCCGTTTGAGTGAATTTCGTATGGGCGGCACCCTCGCCGTCCCATTGTGGAACTTATATAAAG
>ENA-OPYX01001098-OPYX01001098.1-human-gut-metagenome-genome-assembly--contig:-NODE-1098-length-15089-cov-2.934701_pt1 | contig 15089 bp, 14 predicted proteins | sample MGYA00242639_ERZ504486 | MGnify/ENA primary metagenome ERZ504486 (study PRJEB26092, sample SAMD00036296) | human gut metagenome | host: Homo sapiens | study: EMG produced TPA metagenomics assembly of... | reverse complement strand
GCAAAACAAATTGAAAACGCCAAAAATGACCTTGAATATCTCGAAAGCACACTTGCCGCTATCGAAACATCTGATACGGAATCAGACTTAAACGCAATTCGTGCAAGAACTGATTGCCGAAGGCTATTTAAACAGAAAAGTTCAATCCGAAAAAGCAAAAACAAAATGCGTCAAAACCTATGCACTTTGTAAGTTCCGACGGTTTGATATTTATGTGGGCAAGAATAAACTCAAAACGAATTACCCTTACATTTAAAAATTTTGCAAAATTCGTCCGATTTGTGGTTTCACACTAAAAATATTCACGGTTCGCATACAATTATAAAACTCGGACTTGATAAAGATGTTCCGAAAACGACAATCGTGGAAGCTGCCGAACTTGCGGCATACTATTCAAAAGGTCGTGATTCGTCACAAGTTCCCGTTGACTTTACGCAGATTAAAAATGTCAAAAAACCAAACGGTGCAAAACCCGGTATGGTGATATACGATTATTACAACACAATATATGTTACACCGAAAGAATTAAAGAACGAGTAGTCAATGACTACTCGTTCTCTTTTATAAACTTTTGTATTTCTTCCATAAATTCTTTACCGTATTTACGTTTTTTCATTTCGCCGACACCGGAAATATTCAAAAATTCGCTATCCGTAACAGGACGTTTACGGCACATTTCACGAAGTGTAGAATCTTGAAATATAACATACGCAGGAACACTTGCCATAACGGCACGTCTGTTACGAAGTTTTTTTAGTCTTTCAAACAGTCTGTCTTCTTCAGATGTCAAAACGGTATCCTTCTTATGAATATAAGAAACTTCCTTAATCAATTTCATCGAAAGTTCTTTACCGTTTAATATTTCCTTTGTTTTTGGTGTGGGTTGTACTGTCCTGTAATTCATTTCGTCAACTTCAAGATAGCCCTCTTGAATTAAATAATCAATGATATATCTTATCCTTTTAAGCGACATATCGCTCATAATTCCGTATGTAGAAATAGTATCAAGGTCAAGTCTTTTTATTTTGTCGAGCTTACTTCCGTAAAGCACCTCCGCCAAAAGCGTCTTACCGCAACTTCTCCCCTTTTTTCGTATTCTGTATACACATGACACTATTTTTTGTGCGTCTACAGTTATATCCGTTGTTTCAAAATTAGTATTACAATTTCCGCAGTTGTCACAGTTAAGCGGCGGATTTTCGCCGAAATATTCAAGAATAAATGCTCTGAGGCACTCACTTGTAGTGCAATAAAACGTCATCATTTTCAAGCGTTCAAAATCTTTCTCCATAATTTTGATACGCATTTGGTCAGATATTTCCGAGTTTTCATCTGGATTTTCGATAAAATATCTTGCAGTATTGACATCACGCGCACTGTAAAGCATAATACAGTCTGCATCACCGCCGTCACGTCCTGCTCTGCCCGCCTCTTGATAATAGCTTTCAATATTTTTCGGCATATTGTAATGTACAACAAGGTAAACATTTGATTTATCTATACCCATACCGAATGCGTTAGTCGCAACCATTATTTCATATCTGTCGTATATAAAATCGTCTTGATTTTTCTGCCTTTCGTCATCGTCAAGTCCTGCGTGATACCTTGTCGCATCATATCCATTGTCATTAAGTCTTTCACACACTTCCTCAACCGTTTTTCTTGTCGAGCAATACACTATCGCACTTTGATTTTTATGACTGTCCAAAATATCACAAAGTGCCGTAAATTTATCTTTCGGTCTTTGCACTTCAAAATACAGATTTTCTCTGTTAAAGCCCGTAACCTTAACATACGGATTGTTTAGTTTCAAAATACGAATTATATCTTCTCTCACATCGTCGGTCGCTGTTGCGGTAAAAGCAGCTATAATCGGTCTGTATGAAAGTTTTTTTATAAATTCTTCTATTTTCAAATATCCCGGTCTGAAATCATGTCCCCACTGCGATACACAATGTGCTTCATCTATGGTTATCATAGAGATTTTCACTGTTTGCGCTACCCTTATAAATCCCGCAAGTTCAAGTCTTTCAGGTGCAACATATATTATTTTATACATACCCTTGTATATGTTGCTTACAACTTTATTTTGCTGTGCCAAAGTCAGCGAACTGTTTATGTATGCGGCGGCAACACCCGACTGAACAAGTGAATTTACTTGGTCAATCATAAGTGATATAAGCGGCGAAATTACAATCGTTATACCGTCCATCATAAGTGCGGGTACTTGATAACACATTGATTTTCCAGCACCTGTCGGCATTATTCCGAGAATATCGTTTCCTTCCAATATATTATCTATAATCTCGGACTGTCCGTCACGAAACTTCTTGTGTCCGAAATATTTTTTAAGAACTTTTTCCTTTTTCATCAATATACTTCTTTCGTTTACATATGTTACTACTATTTTATCGAAAAAGATAATACATTGCAAGAGATATTTTTAAATAAAAAAATAGCAGACAAAACCATAATGATTTTGTCTGCCTTTTGTCATCTTTCTATGCTTTACTCCCATATTGCCGAATACGCGCGTTCACCGTGTTCACTGTCGTCAAGACCGACATTTTCACTGTTTTCATCAACACGAAGTTTTGTAAACAATCTTACAATACCCACACAAATCAATGTTCCGACAACCGCAACGGCTATTGTTACCAATATACTAAGCACCTGTGCCACGAACAAGTGATAATCACCGAAAACAAGACCGTCCCATTTAGCTACCGGATTAATCGAAGTTTGTGCAAACAAGCCTGTTGCGATACCGCCCCATATACCGCCGATACCGTGACAGCCGAATGCGTCAAGTGCGTCATCATATCCGAATTTTGGTTTTAATACAGATAATGCAAAGTAACATATCGGGCTGACAAGTGCACCGATAATAAACGACGCCCATATCGGTACGAAACCTGCACCCGGTGTAATTGCCACCAAACCGATAACACCGCCTGTACAAGCTCCGACTACTGTCGGCTTTCCGCCTTTGATTATATCTATAATCATCCACGAAAGCATTGCACAAGCCGCAGAAGTGTTAGTTGTTGTAAATGCGTGAAGTGCAAGACCGTCTGCCGCAAGTGCACTTCCTGCATTAAATCCGAACCAACCAAACCACAAAAGTGACGCGCCGAGTACAACAAACGGAATATTATGCGGTACGACACTTCTTTTCTCAATGCCTTTTCTCTTACCGATTAATATTGCAAGCACAAGACCCGAAACACCGGAGCTTATATGTACAACGTTACCGCCGGCAAAGTCGATTGAGCCGATTTGAGCAAGAAATCCGCCGCCCCAAACCATATGAGCCATCGGATAATAAACCACAAACTGCCACAAGAATACAAATAAGAATATTGCTTTAAATTTCATTCTTCCCGCAACCGCACCTGTAATAAGCGACGGTGTTATAATGGCAAACATCATCTGAAACAACGCAAAACCCATATTAGGGATATTGTCACTGTAAGGACCTGCCTCCGCTCCGACACCGTTAAACGCAAACCACTTTAAGTTTCCTATAACTCCGCCCAAGTCACCGCTGAATGAAAGCGAATATCCGCAAAGTACCCACAATACCGATGAAAGTCCCATAAATGCTACTGACATCATCATTGTATTGAGCACATTTTTTCTTTGTGCAAGACCGCCATAGAAAAATGCCAATCCCGGTGTCATCAAAAACACATACGTTGCCGCAATTATCATAAATCCTATATCGCCACTGTTTAACATATTTTTATACCCCCTATAATAAAGCCTCTCTGTCCTCTTCGCCTGTTCTTACTTTTATAACTCTCGATACAGGTGAAATAAAAATCTTACCGTCACCGATTTCACCTGTTCTCAAAACCGAAATTGCCGTATTAACAACATCATCAACAGGCACTGTACATACAACCATTTCAATTTTTATCTTCGGAAGTAAGTCAACGCTGTACTCAACACCTCTGTAACGGTGCTTTTGTCCCTTTTGCACACCGTAACCCAATACATTGGATACGGTCATTCCGTTAATTCCGATTTCGTTCAAAGCCGTCTTTAAATCCTCAAGTTTGCTTTGTCTGGTGATAATTTCGACTTTTGTCATTTCTGCCATGACTATACTCCCCTTTCTCTTAAACATAAAAAGCGCGTCTGACAAATTGACCGCAATCAATCCGTCAAACACGCCTTTGTGTTTAATTTAACTATTATTTTTTTATTCCGATTGAACCGTAAAAGCAAAAAAGACGCATTTGTAAGAATATCCTCTTACAAACACGTCCTTGTGTTCAATCACTGTAACATTATTATACAACACTAACTTTTGGTTGTCAACAGTTTTTTTTGAAATTTTTCTGGAAAGAGAAAGCGAGCTAATAAATTAGCTCGCTGAGGGGGTATATATATTAATCTTTGAAAAAGAGATTAACCTTATTAAATTACATTGATCTTTTCTCGTTATACGATACAACAAAGTCAGGGTATGCTGATGCAAGACCATGTTCTGTTGAGTCAAGACCTTCAATTTCTTCTTGCGGCTTAGCACGAAGCAATCCTGCCTTCTTCAATACAACAAACAGAATTGAACCAACGATTGCTGCCCAAGCGATTAGTGAAACAGCACCCAAAAGCTTGAACACCCAAAGCCTTTAGACCGCCGCCATAGAACAGACCAAGTAATTCTGCACCGGCACTTGTATCTGAAGCAAACAAACCGACTGCGATTGTACCCCAAAGACCGCATATACCGTGAACACTGATTGCACCGACAGGGTCGTCAACCTTTAGCTTTGTATCGATAAACGGAATTGCAAGACACATCAAAATTGCACCGACAACACCGATAATAATTGACGCAAACGGAGTTACAAGGTCACAAGGAGCTGTGATTGCAACAAGACCGCCAAGAACACCGTTTAGAGTCATTGAAACATCAGGCTTACCGTAACGAATCCATGTAAAGAACATTGTTGTGATTGCAGCTGCACAAGCGGCAAGGTTAGTTGTGATAAATACCTTAGCGGCTACTTGTACGCCACCGTCTGAAAGACCGCCTGTTGATGCAGGGTTAAATCCGAACCAACCTACCCAAAGGATAAGTACGCCAAGTGCACCGATAAGAATGTTGTGACCCGGAATAACGTTTACTTTTCCGTCCTTTGTGTACTTGCCGATTCTTGGACCAAGAATTGCAGCACCTACAAATGATAATGTACCGCCAAGCATATGTACGATTGCACTACCTGCAAAGTCATGGAAACCTAACTCTGACAACCAGCCGCCGCCCCATACCCAGTGACCTGCGATTGGGTAAATAAACAATGAAATAGCCGCACTGTAGATACAATATGCTTTGAAGTTTGTTCTTTCAGCCATTGCACCCGAAACGATTGTTGCAGATGTTGCACAGAATACTGTTTGGAAGAACAATGCCGTATAATCCATATTCTCTGCACCTGCCATACCGTTCATAAACATATCTCCGAACGGAATACCGATAAACCCGTTACCTTCGCCGTACATAAGTCCGTAACCGATAAACCAATAAATAATTGAACCGAACATAAAGTCAACTATGTTCTTCATAATAATGTTACCTGTGTTTTTACTTCTTGTAAAGCCTGCTTCAACCATTGTGAAACCTGTTTGCATAAAGAACACCAATACACCGCCAAAGAATAACCAAAAACAGTCTACTGCTGTTGTTAATAGTTCTGTACTCATAATCAATCAATCCTCCTATTTAATGAAACTTTCTATAATAAAGCCTCTCTGTCTTCTTCACCGGTTCTTACCTTAATAACTCGTGATACCGGAGAAATGAAAATCTTACCGTCACCGATTTCGCCTGTTCTTAAAACCGAAATCGCTGTATTTACAACATCTTCAACCGGTACTGTACATACAACCATTTCAATCTTAATTTTCGGAAGTAAATCAACGTTATACTCAACACCTCTGTACTGATGTTTCTGACCTTTCTGTACACCATATCCAAGAACATTGGTAACTGTCATACCGTTGATTCCGATTTCATTCAAAGCCGCCTTTAAATCTTCAAGCTTGCTTTGTCTGGTGATAATTTCGACTTTTGTCATTTCTGCCATGACTAAACTCCCCTTTCTTTTAAACAAAAAAGCGTGTCTATCGAAGTTTTCTGATACTTTCGATAAACACGCCTTTGTGCTTAATTATAATGTATAATATTAAGTTTTCCTAATTGAACTGAAAAAGCGCATTCGTAAGACCTTTTTTCAATCTTACGAACACGCCCTTGTGTTCAATCTCTTTAACTTTAATTGCATTATACGCCTATGGATTTAAAATGTCAATAGCTTTTTTTAATTTTGACTAACATTACAAAATAAAAGTTACTTTGCACTTATTTATTTAGAAAATATAAACAAACCTTGACACCAACCAACAAAATCCGTACTATATGTTGACAAACCACTCATTGCGTGGTACAATAATAAAAATGACATAAAGGAGATATAAAACAGTATGTACTGCGTAGGCAATTACAACTCAATAAAAGCAGACAAAGGGTATTCTGTTTCCCCTTTATTTCTATTTTCATTTTTAAAAACCAATTGACAATGTTATTTATTCATTGTCTTTTTTTTTGGGCTATATAGCCTAATTCACTAACATGGAAGGAGAACAATTATGAAAGCACAGCTTATTTTGGAAAACGGTATGCGTTTTTCGGGAAACGCTTTTCGGCGCTGAGAAAAACATCGTCGGAGAAGTCGTTTTCACAACCGGTATGACAGGCTATCAGGAAACTCTTACTGACCCGTCTTTTGCAGGTCAGATTGTCACTATGACTTTCCCTCTTATCGGTAACTACGGAATTAATCTTGAGGATATGGAGGCAAAGCACACTAATCTTAAAGCTTTTGTAGTAAGAGAAAAGTGTGATTTTCCGTCTAACTTCAGAAATGAAATGAACCTTGATGATTTTCTTCGTCAACAGGGTGTTGTAGGTATTGAGGGTATCGATACAAGAGCACTTACAAGAGTTATCCGTGAAGCAGGTACAATGAAGGGTGTCATTATGCAGGGCGAGCCGAGTGATGAAGAAGTCAATGTACTTATGAACTCTCTTGACAACAGTCACGTTATTATGGACACAACTGCCGAACAGGTATATACATTAAATGAAACAGGCAGACCGCACGTTGCTTTCATAGATATGGGTGCAAAACAAGGTATTATCCGCGATTTATTGAAGAGAGGCTGTAAAATTACAGTATTCCCTGCCAACATTCCCGCTTCGGTTATCGAAGAAGCAAATCCGGACCTTGTATTCCTTTCAAACGGACCCGGCGATCCGCTTGACGCTCCGGGTACAGTTGATACTGTTAAGCAATTAATAGGTAAATATCCAATCTGCGGTATCTGTATGGGACATCAGATTATAGGTCTTGCACTTGGCTGCGAAACTAAAAAATTAAAGTTCGGTCACCACGGCGGAAACCACCCTGTAAAAGACCTTACAACAGGTAATGTTTTCATTACAAGCCAAAATCATAACTATATAGTTGCAGATTTACCGGACACTGTTGAAGAAACATTCGTAAACGTAAATGACGGTACTTGCGAGGGTATCAGACATAAAACTCTACCAATCCAAAGCGTTCAGTTCCACCCTGAAGCATCACCGGGACCGCTTGATACAGGTTGGTTATTTGACAGATTTTTAAAGGGGGTAAACTAATATGCCTTTAGATAAAAGTATAAAGAAAGTTCTTGTTATAGGCTCAGGTCCTATCGTAATCGGACAGGCTGCCGAATTTGACTATTCGGGTACACAGGCTTGTCAGGCAATTAAAGACGAGGGTATTGATGTTGTGCTTGTAAACTCAAACCCTGCTACAATTATGACTGACAGAGGTATGGCTACAAACACTTATATTGAGCCGCTTACCGCAGAATATGTAGAAAAGATTATTCAAAAAGAACGTCCGGACTCAATTATCGCCGGCATGGGCGGTCAGACAGGTCTTAACCTTGCTTGTGAGCTTTACGACAAGGGCGTTTTTGAAAAGTATAATATGAAGGTTATCGGTACTTCAATTCCGTCTATCAAAGAGGGTGAGGACCGTGACAGCTTTAAGCGTCTTATGGAACGCACAAATCAGCCGATTGCTCCGTCTGAAATTGTTACAGATGTTGAATCTGGTCTTGCATTTGCAAAGAAAATCGGCTACCCTGTCATCGTTCGTCCCGCTTACACACTTGGCGGTACAGGCGGCGGTATTGCTGAAGATCCCGAACAGCTTGAAACAATCCTTTCACAAGGTTTGCACCTTTCAAGAGTAGGTCAGGTTCTTCTTGAAAAGTCAATCAAGGGTTGGAAAGAAATCGAATTTGAAGTTATGCGTGACGGTGCAGGTAACTGTATCACGGTATGTTCAATGGAAAACATCGACCCTGTCGGTGTTCACACAGGTGACTCAATCGTTGTCGCTCCTGCACTTACTTTGGCTGATAAAGAATATCAAATGTTGCGTAAAGCGGCTATTGATATTATCAATTCAATCGAAATTAAAGGCGGTTGTAACGTACAGTTTGCACTTGATCCGGAAAGCTTTAACTATGCGGTTATCGAAATTAACCCTCGTGTGAGCCGTTCATCCGCACTTGCATCAAAGGCAACAGGCTACCCTATCGCTAAGATTGCCGCTAAGATTGCACTTGGTTACAACCTTGACGAAATTAAGAATGCCGTTACAGGTAAAACATACGCTTGCTTTGAACCTGCTATAGACTACGTTGTAACAAAAATTCCAAAATGGCCGTTTGATAAATTCTTCGGTGCAAAGCGTAATCTTGGTACAAAGATGATGGCTACAGGTGAAATTATGGCTATCGGCAATACTCTTGAATCATCACTTCTAAAGGGTATTCGTTCACTTGAAATAAACAATACACACTTGAAAGAAAATCTTCAAAGAACGTACCACCGTTGAATTAAAGCAACGCGTTATCGTTCCTGATGACGAAAGACTTTTCGACCTTGCAGAGCTTATCCGCAGAAATTACAATATGGAAAAGCTTGCCGAAATCACAGGTATGGACCCATTCTTCTTGCAGAAAATTAAAAATATCGTAGACGCAGAAGAAGAATTAAAGAAATATAAATTAGCCGATTTGAATTATGACATTCTAAAGAAATATAAGAAAATGGGCTTTAGTGATAAGGGCATTTCAGAACTTATCGGTTGTGACGCAGACGAGGTATATAATCTTAGAAAATCTTTGGGTATTATCCCTGTTTACAAAATGGTTGATACTTGTGCGGGTGAATTTGAGGCTGTTTCTCCGTATTATTACTCAACATATGACGAAACTACAGAGTCATTCCCTTCTGATAAGAAAAAAGTTATCGTTATCGGTTCGGGTCCTATCAGAATCGGTCAAGGTATCGAATTTGACTATTGCAGTGTTCACTCTGTTCTTTCTCTTGAAAAAGCAGGTATCGAAACAATTATTATAAACAACAACCCTGAAACAGTAAGTACAGACTTTGATACATCAGACAAACTATACTTCGAGCCGCTTACAGAAGAAGATGTTTACAACATTATCGAACTTGAAAAGCCTGACGGTGTTATTCTTCAATTCGGCGGTCAGACTGCTATCAAACTTGCAAACTTCCTTGACAGTATGCACGTTCCTGTACTTGGTACACAGCCTAAGTACATTGACGAGGCCGAGGACAGAGAAAAGTTTGACGAAATGCTTGAAAAACTTAACATAAAGCGTCCAAAGGGTAAGGCTGTTTGGAGTGTTAAGGAAGGTATTGAAGAAGCTAATAAACTTGAATATCCGTTACTTGTACGTCCGTCATACGTTCTTGGCGGTCAAGGTATGGAAATTACAAGAAACGAAATCGACCTTGTAAGATACCTTACAGACGCATTTATTAAAGATACAAAAAATCCTGTTCTTATCGACCGTTATCTTGGCGGACGTGAACTTGAAGTTGACGCAATTTGTGACGGTACAGACGTTCTTATTCCGGGTATCATGGAACACCTTGAAAGAGCCGGTGTACACAGTGGTGACTCAATTTCAATTTATCCACCGCAAAATGTACCTCAGCATATTATTGATAAAATCGTTGACGTAACATACAGAATTGCACTTGAACTAAAGGTTATCGGTATGATTAACATTCAGTTTATTGAATTCAGAGATGAACTTTATATTATCGAAGTAAACCCACGTTCAAGCCGTACAGTACCTTATATAACAAAGGTTACAAACGTACCTGTTATTGATATTGCAACAAACATTATGCTTGGCAAAACGCTTAAAGAAATGGGTTATTCAACAGGTATTGCACCGCAGACAAATACAGTCGCTATAAAAGTTCCTGTATTCTCAACCGAAAAATTACCGCAGGTTGAAGTAAGTCTTGGTCCTGAAATGCGTTCGACAGGTGAAGTTTTAGGCGTAGGTCAAAACTTCCACGAGGCTATGTACAAAGGATTTACTGCCGCCGGTACAACAATTCCAAAGGCAGGTTCAACAATTCTTGTTACGGTTCGTGAAATGGATAAAGAAAACTTCTTGCCTATCGCAAAGAAATTCCACGAACTTGGCTGCAAGTTTATTGCCACTGCCGGCACTGCAAAATTGCTTGAAGATAACGATATTCCGGTACAGGTTGCAAAGAAGATTTCAGAGGGTGTTCCGAATATCCTTGATGTTATCAGAAGCGGTATGATTGACCTTATCATCGACATTCCTAAGAAGGGTAATGATATTCATTCAGACGGATTCAAAATCAGACGTACAGCTATTGAATGTGACGTTTCGATTATGACAAGTCTTGACACTGTTAAAGCACTTGTTGATGTTATGGAACATCGCTACACACCTGATACTGTTGAAGTTATTTCACTTTCGGATATTAAATAACATACAAAAAGCGGAGTTTAAAATTACTCCGCATTTTTTTAATGCTATTTATTTATTGAAGTATCGCCAAATCGTTTGCTTCATCACATATTGCTTTATTCCGTAAAGTATAAGTTACCTCGTCATAGCTGATTCTGCTCCGTCAATGCAGATACTATTATTAAGATTAATACCTCAAGTCCACCATATCAATCTGCGAACAATTTTCAGCCATAAACGGCACGAAACAATGTGCATAGCTGTCTTTTATCACAAGCACTTTCTTACCATCCGTATTATCGTTATTCACAATTCTTTCAAAATTATGATTTCCGTCAAGGAACACCGGGTATTTATCAAGTTCTTCGAGATGTTCTTTAAAAAACATACTGTCGTAAACCTCATCTTCAAAGCTGTCATTAATCGTCACCGTAACATTAATCGGATATTCCCACGTTTCTATACTGTCAGATTTTTCGTACCACAATGCACTTTTTGAATAAGTCGTGCCGAAAAATCCGTCTGTACTTTCAATATCATAATCACTGCGAACTTCAATATTTTCACTTTCCGCCCACTTTTTATATGCCAAATACGCACCGTAACTTGTCCAGTGGTGGTCGGTTTTATAATAAATCTGCTTGTCCTTGTTTTCGGTCAGAGTATCGCGTATATCAATAAATTCTACGTTCTCTTCCCTGTTTTTTATATCGTCGATTATTTCGCCGTCATTATATTCGGTATGAACTTTCGGAAGTTCTTCCGACATTATATATCCCGTTGACGGTACAACAATAAGCTTTTTTTTCGATCCCCGTATTTTTCACGAAATTATTCATCGCCGTTATATTTGCATTTAATTTCTCTTCATCACACTTTACGGGTGTGTTAATAATATACCCGTCTTTTCCTTTATACACCCCATTTGAGCCGTTACGTCCCGAATAAAGCATATAATATGAATCGGTTGACGCAAAGAAATTTCTTGCTGGAAAGTGGTCTGAAATATATGTTTCAAAATCCTTTTCCCATTTTCCGTTAAACAATTTTTGTACACTGAATTCAGGGAATTTTGCAAGTGTTCGTTTTTCGTTCACCGAAACCTCTTGTTTCGGCAAAAATGCGGTAAGCGCCGCCATTGCACCTATAAATCCGCAAAACAATACTGTAAGCAATATATCTCTTTTTTTAGCCATTATATCACCCCTTAGAAACGGAAATACAGGAACGGATTATAGCTTTGATTTACCAGTGACGCCGTACAAAGCACAATCACAACCGCACAAAATGCAATTTCCAACACGCCCATATACTTTTTATCCTTTAATTTCAAATACGTGTTCTTCCATATCGGAAGTGACGCCATTGCCGTCACAATCAAAATCGGCAAATACATAAGTATTGTACTGAGCGTATCACCGCCGATAATACCGTTTTTCAACGTAAACATACTTGTCAAATACGTCGCAAATTGTCCGAAATCTTCAAAATAGAAAATTGTCCAACCGAGAAGTATTAAAAACAATGCGTATATGTGTTTGGGCAAAGACGGCAATTTTTCGAGATATTTGCCGTACACATATTTTTCAAGCACAAGGATAACAAAATAATAAATTCCCCACGCAATAAAATTAAAATTTGCACCGTGCCATAATCCTGTCAATGCCCAAACCGCAAACAAATTAAAAATCACACGCGGTAATTTGCACCTGTTGCCGCCGAGCGGAATATAAACATAGTCGCGAAACCATGAACTAAGCGAAATATGCCATCTGCGCCAAAACTCAGTTATCGTCTTTGAAACATACGGATAATTAAAGTTTTTCATAAATTCAAAACCGAACATTTTACCCAGTCCGCAAGCCATATCGGAATATCCCGAAAAGTCAAAATATATCTGAAACGCATATGAAATTATGCCAATCCACGCACCGACTATGCCGTTTGACGATGTTCCTCTGATTGTATCCCAAAGTACACCCATTTGATTTGCGATAAGAACTTTCTTCGCCAACCCAACTGCAAACAACTTTATACCGTCGGCAAACTGCGATATGTTTTCACGTCTTTCATCAAGCATTTTCGCAATGTCTGTATATCTTACAATCGGTCCTGCTATTAGCTGTGGAAAAAATGAAACATACGTTCCGAAAGACACAAGGCTTTTTTGTGCTTTAGTGTCCCCTCTGTAAACATCAATCGTATACGATAACGTCTGAAATGTATAGAATGAAATTCCTATCGGCAACGGTAAATTGATTTTCGGCATAAAGCTAAACGGCGGAATTGCTCTCAATATATCAGTCACAAATCCCGTATATTTAAACACCGCCAAAAGTCCTAAACTAATTACAAGCGACAAAACCAAAAACGTTTTTTTACGTTTTTGGTTATCACGGTATTTTTCTATCAGCAGTCCGAATATATAATTCGACACGACAGAAACAATCATTATTAAAATAAAAACAGGCTCTCCCCAACCGTAAAATACAAGATTGGCCAAGAGTAAAAATGCATTTCTGAATTTTCTCGGCACAATATAGTATACCGCCAAAACTATCGGCAGAAACACAAACAAAAATAATAAACTTGAAAAGTACACTACCTACACCCTTTCAAATTATTTTGTATATTGGTCAATTATGCTCTGTACGCTTGATGAGTCCTCGCTTACGCATACGATAACGTAATCGCCGACAGTTTCAACAACGCAGTCGTCAAGCTTTGACACTTCATTCGGCGCATAGCTTGTGTATGTTGTTTTTTGTGTTTCAATATGTTGTTCGGCTTTTTCTTTCACAGATTCCGTATCTGATGTTTTAAATATTGTAATTTCATCAACAACCGCCGGTGTACCTGTGTATGACACACATTCTTCAACTTCGCCGTCTGAAATCATATATCTCTTTTCAGCAATATCCGATGAAACCTCCGTAAGCTGTTCCGCAAATTTACCGTCACTCGACAATGCCGACGCAAGCTCATTTATATCAACAGCCTTACCTCCGCAGCCTGCAAGCGATACGCACATCATAACTGCCGCCAAACCCAAAACTAATTTTTTCATCTCAATATATCCTCTCTTTTAATTATTGTATATTATTTTGTATATAAACCAAGCACTTTTTATAATAATCTTCTCCGAAATGAATACCGTCACTCGCCACTCCGTCAGGCAAATTGCCGTCCTCGCCTAAAACGGCACTGTATACGTCCGCATAGACAACACCTTTGCTCTCGGCAAGTTTCTTTATCAATTCATTGTATTTAACTATCTGCTCGTTATTTGTATTATCCACGTTATTGTCCGATACCTCTTTGGTTACCGGGGTTATCGCAAGCAAATATATTTTTGCCGTACTCTGATATGACTTTGCTTTGTCAATAAGTGCACCGTACTGCTCTACAAATGTATCCGAATTAGCCCAACCAAGTTCGTTTTCACCGAATATCATAAATATTTTATTGTACTGCTTGCCGTTGTTAAGTTCTTCAATAACAGGCACTGTACCCGTTGACGTGGATTTCGTCATTGCGTCATTGACATTCAAACCGATTCTCGCAAAATAATGAGCGAGTTCCACTTCTTCCTCGACAGTAATCAGGTCTTCACGGCCTATTTCCTGTAAATACTTATCCAGAGATGCGCTCTCTCGGTTAGTGATACTTTTGGTAATCTTTAATTGTCTCATTCTTTAAAAACAGATTTGGAGTGCAAAGTTACGACAAATAATTTGTTAACATACAAAATTAAGTAACTTTTACACTATATTTTTCATCTAATAAAACAAAAAGAGATGCCGACAAGTTGATTGGCGGCATCCTTTTTCTATTTCATTAGCTTATCCTGCAATCTTCTTACCTTATTTTTATATATTACTCTTGAGTCAGATCGACATGCGAAATATCCGCGTTTACCTGATGGGAACACACCGGTCAGGAATAATACCTGGTTCGGAGACTTAACAGCAGCTTTCATTACTTCTTCCAGATCGCTGACTTTGCGCATCGGCTGGTCATTAGCTTTCAGGATAATGAAGCCTTTACGAACTCCTGCATCTGACATCTTACCGGAAGAAACTCCTGTCACTTGCAGACCGTAACCTAGATTCAATTGCTTCTTCAAGTCATCCGGCAACTCTTTGAAAGCAGCTCCCAGGATTTCCATGCCTGCATCCTTCACG
>ENA-OPYX01001095-OPYX01001095.1-human-gut-metagenome-genome-assembly--contig:-NODE-1095-length-15106-cov-3.866413_pt1 | contig 15106 bp, 22 predicted proteins | sample MGYA00242639_ERZ504486 | MGnify/ENA primary metagenome ERZ504486 (study PRJEB26092, sample SAMD00036296) | human gut metagenome | host: Homo sapiens | study: EMG produced TPA metagenomics assembly of... | reverse complement strand
TAAATTTGAAAAATGTAATTTTGGAATGTCTTCGACCAGAAGGCTATCGAAAGGCAATGCGCTTAATGAAACAGGCAGAAAAATTTAAACGTCCTATTATGCTTTTGTCGATACTCCAGGAGCTTATCCAGGAATGGAAGCAGAAATGCATGGAATTGGAGAAGCAATTGCTCGAAATCTTTTAGTAAATGTCTCTTTTAAAAGTTCCTATTATTACTATTGTTATTGGTGAGGGAGGTTCTGGAGGAGCTTTGGCTTTAAGTGTGAGTGATCGCTTAGTCATGTTAGAAAATAGTGTTTATTCGATTTTATCTCCTGAAGGATTTGCTTCTATTTTATGGAAAGATCAGGAAGGAAAGCGTGTTGCAGAGGCTGCAAGCTTAATGAAATTAACAGCTAAGGATCTTTATGAGCGTCATATTATTGATCATATCATAGATGAAGATTTAAAAGGGGCTACTGTTGAAAGTTATGAAGTTTATCGACAAATAAAAGAATATTTAAATACAAATCTTAAAGAATTACAAAAGTTATCAACATCTCAATTGATTAATAAACGTTATGAAAAATATAGAAAGATAGGACAAGTATTTTAAAGGAGAAAAAGATGAATGGAATTGAAATTGTTTCTACAGGTTATGCCAAAATTGAAAAGACTTTAGATAATCAACAACTTGAACAAATGGTAGAAACATCTAATGAGTGGATTGTTTCACGAACTGGTATTTTAAAAAGACATCTTTCAGATAAATCAAGTGCTTTTCTAGCTATTGAAGCTGCTAAAAAAGCAACTCAAAATCAAGATTTAAGTCAACTTGCTTTAATTATTGTAGCTACGATGACACCAGAAAATAATACGCCAAGTAATGCCTGTCTTGTACAAAAAGCTTTAGGTTTAAATCATCAATCAATGATGTGTTTTGATATTAATGTTGCTTGTAGTGGTTATGTTTATGCTTTAAAAGTTGCTCAAAGCTTGTTAGAAGAAAATCAATATGGACTTGTTATTGGAAGTGAACAATTAAGCTCTATTGTAGATTATCAAGATCGTAATACGTGTATTTTATTTGGAGATGGTGCAGCCGCTACGCTGATTAAAAAAAATCAAAAGCTTTTTTATAGTTATTTAGATAGTGATGGAAATGAAGAAGTACTATTTTCTAAAAGAAATGATTATTTAAAAATGAAAGGTCAAGATGTTTTTAAATTTGCTATTAAAGCAATTCCTTTAAGTATTGATCATGTCTTAAACCAAGCAAAGATGACATTAAATGATATTGATTATGTAATTTGTCATCAAGCAAATGAAAGAATTATTAAACATGTTTATGAAAAAAATATCAATGTTCAAGTGAAAAGTTTTATATGAACTTACAAGAATATGGAAACACCTCAGCAGCGAGTATTCCATTAGCTTTAGCGAAGATGAATGAACAAGGGTTACTTCAAAAAGGAATGAAAATCATTCTCGTTGGCTTTGGTGGAGGACTTACTTGGGGTGCAATTTTAATGGAATGGTAAGGAGAACAAAATGAAATTAAATGAGTTATTAAATATTAAATATCCTATTATTCAAGGAGGAATGGCCAATATTGCTACCGGTGCCTTTGCTGCGAGTGTTTCTAATGCAGGAGGTTTGGGTTTGATTGGAGCTGGAGGAATGAATGCTGAAATGTTAAAAGCAGAAATTCAAGCATGTAAAAAATTAACAAATCAACCTTTTGGTGTCAATATTATGTTACTCAATCCAGATGCCAAAGAAATGGCACAAATCGTTATTGATGAACATGTCCCAGTTGTGACAACTGGTGCTGGAAATCCAGGTGTATATATAAAAATGTGGAAAGAAGCAGGAATTAAAATTTTACCTGTTGTTCCTAGTGTGGCTCTTGCTAAAAGATTAGAACGTGCAGGCGTGGATGGTTTAATTGTTGAAGGTTGTGAAGCAGGGGGACATATTGGTGAGGCAACGACTATGGCGCTTGTTCCTCAAGTTGTAAGTAATGTTTCTATTCCTGTTATTGCTGCAGGAGGAATTGCCAGTGGCAAGCAAATGTTAGCGGCTTATGCCTTAGGTGCTTGTGGTGTACAAATTGGAACAGTTTTACTCGCAAGTAAAGAATGTCCAATTCATGAAAATTATAAACAAGCGATTTTAAAAGCGAAAGATACTTCGACAACTGTTACAGGAAGAATTAATGGAACACCAGTAAGAATCTTAAAAAATAAAATGGCAAAAGCTTATATTCAAAAAGAAAAAGCTGGAGCAGATATGATGGAACTTGAAAAATATACTTTAGGTTCATTAAAAAAAGCTGTTTTTGAGGGAAATGTTGATGAAGGTTCTTTGATGGCAGGACAAGTTGCAGGAATGATTCATGAAATTAAACCCGTTAAACAAATTTTAGAAGAAATGATGAGTGAGTTACAAGAAACTTATTCAAATTTGGAGATTTAAAATGTTAGAAATCAATCAAAAAAGCTTAACTGTCCCTTTAATTCAAGGAGGAATGGGTGTTGGTGTTTCTCTAGGAAATTTGGCAGGACATGTTGCTAAGTGTGGGGCGATGGGGGTTATTTCTACAGCGCATCCAGGATACAAGGAAGATGATTTTGAAAGTAATCATCGTCAAGCAAATATTCGTGCTTTAAAAAAAGAAATTTTAAAAGCACAAAAGCTTTCTCAAGGAAAAGGTTTAGTAGCCATCAATGCGATGGTTGCTTTAAAAGATTATGAGGAATTGATCAATGCAGCATTAGAGAGTAAAGTTGATGCTATTATTTCAGGAGCTGGGCTTCCTTTACGTTTACCAGAATTGGTAAAAGATCATGATGTTTTAATTGCTCCAATTGTTTCAAGTGGTAAAGCCTGTAAGGTAATCATAAAACATTGGCTTAAAAAATATCAACGTACACCAGATTTTATTGTTATTGAAGGAAGTCAAGCAGGAGGACATTTAGGATTTAAAAAAGAAGACTTAGAAAATCAAACATGCCAAAGTTTAGAAGAAATTTTTAAAGATGTTGAAGAAATTGTAGAAAATAATAAATTGAACATTCCTATTTTTGTAGCAGGAGGAATCAGTCAAAGAAGTGATGTTAAGCATTTCTTTGATCTAGGTGTCGATGGTATTCAAGTAGCAACACGTTTTATTACAACTTATGAATGTGATGCTTCTATCAAATATAAAGAAGCCTTCTTAAAAGCTATAAAGGAAGATATTGGTTTTGTTTCTTCTCCTGTTGGAATGCCAGGAAGAGCAATGCAAAATAGTTTTGTTAAAAAAAACCAAGAAAGAAAAAATACCTGTTAAAAAATGTTATCAATGTTTAATTCCTTGTGATGTTAAAAATACACCTTATTGTATTTCAAGAGCTTTAATAGAAGCTGTTAAAGGAAATTTAGAAGATGGTCTTATTTTTACAGGAGCTCATGGTTATAGGCAAGATCATTTGATGCATGTTGATGAAGTGATTCGTGAATTAATGGAGGATGACAAATGAAATTAGGAATTATTTATGCTGGTCAAGGAAGTCAAGTTGTGGGAATGGGAAAATCATTTTATCCTCGTGAAATCTTTGATCAAAATGAAGATTTAAAGGAATTATGTTTTAATGGACCACTTGAAAAACTATCGTATACACCATATACACAACCATGTATGGTGATGGTTGCAACAATCATTACAGATTTATTAAAGGAACAAGGGATTGTTCCTGACTATACAGCTGGTCTTTTCTTAGGGGAATATTCAGCATTATATTGTGCAGGTGTTTTTAAAAGACAACAAGTTATTGATCTTTGCACGCTTTAGAGGAAAAGTCATGCAAGAAGCAGTATCAGGAATTGAAAGTGAAATGATTGCCGTTTTAGGAATGAAGGAAGAACTTTTACAAGATTTATGTCATCAAGCAAGTTCATTAGGAGTTGTTTCTATTTCTAATTATAATTGCCCTGGTCAACTTGTTGTTGCTGGTGAAAAGAAGGCTGTGGAAAATGTCAAAGAATTAGCTTTAGAAAATAAAGCAAGAAGAGTGATTTCTTTAAATACGAGTGGACCTTTTCATACGTCTTTATTAAAAGAAGCGTCACTTGCTTTAAAAGAAAGATTTAAAAAAGAAACTTTTCATGAAATGAAAATACCTGTTATTTTTAATACTTTAGGTCATGAAATCGAAGATCAATCAATACCAGAAATTTTAGAAAAACAAGTGATGTCACCAGTCTACTTTGAAAAAAGTATTCGCTATATGATAGATCAAGGTGTTGATACGATCATTGAAGTAGGACCAGGAAAGGTATTAAGTGGTTTTGTTAGAAAGATAGATCGAAGTATTCAGCTTTATCAAATAGAAGATATGGAGTCATTGAAAAAAACAGTGAAAGCTTTGAAGGGAGAATAAAATGAGATTAGAAAATAAAATTGCTCTTGTTACAGGTGGAGGACAAGGTATTGGTAAAGAAATTGCTAAAACATTAGCTTTAAATGGTGCTTTTGTTTTAATTAATTATATAGATTTAGGGAATAATCAAGAAATTGCTCAAATGACAAAAAATGAAATTGAAAGTCTTGGAGGAAAATGTGAAATCTTACCTGCAAATGTAGCAAGTTATGATGAAACATTAGAGATGTTTAAAACAATTAAAAATGAATATGGAAGATTGGATATTTTAATTAATAATGCAGGAATTACAAAAGATGGCTTAATGTTACGCATGAAAGAAAATGATTTTGATACAGTTATTGATGTCAATTTAAAAGGAACATGGAATTGTATGAAACATGCGACAAAATTAATGATGAAACAAAAATATGGACGTATTGTTTCCATGTCATCTGTTGTAGGCGTTATGGGAAATGCAGGACAAGTCAATTATGCTGCTAGTAAATCAGGAATTATTGGAATGACAATGTCTCTTGCTAGAGAAGTTGGAAGTCGTGGTATTACTGTTAATGCAGTAGCACCAGGTTTTATTCAAACAGCAATGACAGATGTTTTAAGTGATGAAATTAAAGAACAAATGAAAAGTCAAATTCCTTTAGGAACATTTGGAAGTGTTCAAGATATTGCAAATGCAGTTGTTTTTCTAGCAAGTGATGAAGCAAAGTACATTACTGGACAAACATTGCATGTTGATGGTGGCATGGCTATGTAAAGGAGAAGCATATGAAAAGAAGAGTTGTCGTAACAGGAATAGGTGCTTTAACACCTATTGGAAATAATGTAAATGATACATGGAAGGGTATTTTAAATCATCAATGTGGGATTGATTTGATTCAATCATTTGATACTTCAAATATGAAGGTAAAAGTAGCAGGTGAATTAAAGGACTTTGAAGCTACTGAATACTTAGATAAAAAAGATGTTCGTAAAATGGATAAATTTATTCAATATGGACTGATTGCAGCTAAAGAAGCTATCAAAGATTCTAAATTAGAGATAGATTCTATAAATCATGATCGTTTTGGGGTAGTAGTATCAAGTGGTATTGGAGGATTAGGATCTATTGAAGAAAATCATCAACGTGGTTTAAAGAAAGGATTTGATCGTGTTTCTCCATACTTTATTCCTATGACCATTGTTAATTTAGCAGCTGGTCAAATTGCCATTGCCTTTAAAGCACAAGGACTTGCTACATGTCCTGTAACAGCTTGTGCGGGAGGAACAAATGCTATTGGTGATGCCTTTAGAAATATTCGTGATGGTTATTTAGATGTAACCATTGCTGGAGGTTGCGAAGCAAGCATTACACCTCTTGGTATTGGTGGTTTTACATCAATGAAAGCTTTAAGTGAATCACATGATCCCAAACATGCCTCCATTCCTTTTGATAAAGAAAGAAATGGTTTTGTCATGGGTGAAGGAGCAGGAATGCTTGTTTTAGAAGAACTTGAACATGCTAAAGCAAGAGGGGCACATATTTATTGCGAAATGGTAGGTTATGGTGTTAGTTGTGATGCTTATCATATGACAGCTCCAGCTCCTGAAGGTATTGGAGGTGCTAAAGCCATGATCAATGCACTTCAAGATGCTTCTCTTGAAGCTAATCAAATTGATTATATTAATGCTCATGGAACATCAACACCAATGAATGATAAGTTAGAAACGGCTGCAATCAAAAAAGCTTTTAAAAATCATGCTCATAAAGTAGCTGTATCTTCAACAAAAGGAAATACAGGTCATTGTTTAGGAGCTGCTGGTGGAATTGAAGGTGTTTTATGTGTTAAAGCATTAGAAGATAACTTTATTCCAGCAACTATTAATTATCAAAATTTTGATGAAGAATGCGATTTAGATATTGTTGCAAATCATGGAAGAAAACAAGTATTAAATTATGTAATGTCAAATTCATTAGGTTTTGGAGGGCATAATGCCTCAATTATTTTTAAGAAATATGGAGAAGAGTAATGGAACTTAATAGTAATCAAATACAAGAAATCAATCCTCATCGTTATCCTTTTGCTTTAGTAGATCGAATTACAGATTATAAACCAGGTGAGTATGCTAAAGGAATCAAATGTGTCAGTGTTAATGAAATGCATTTTTGTGGACATTTTCCAAGTCATCATGTCATGCCAGGAGTTTTGATCGTTGAAGCTTTGGCACAAGTAGGATGTATTGCTATTTTATCAAAAGAAGAAAATAAAGGAAAAATTTGCTTTTTTTGGTGGTATTAAAAATTGTCGTTTTAAAGGGCAAGTAACACCAGGGGATGTTTTAGAAATGGAATGTGTTCTTACTAAAACAAAAAAGGGACCCGTAGGAATTGGTGAAGCTATTGCAAAAGTAAATGGTAAAGTTGTTTGCAAAGCTGAACTTACATTTGCAATTCAATAATCTTGAATTGCAATTTTTTTTATTTTATCATGATAAAGAGGTGAAACTATGAAACTGATAGAGCTAGGAGAAGTTGATTCAACAAATGATTATTTAAAAAGAGAATATCAAAATTTACCTATGCAAACATGTGTCACTGCCAAATATCAAACAAAAGGTAGAGGTAGAAATGGTCATGTTTGGGAAAGTCATGCAAATGAAAATTTGATTATGAGTTTTTTATTTAAAGATTTTCATAAAATAGAAGATGCTTGGAAAATGACACAATTATCAACATGTAGTGTTGTTGGTTTACTTGATCGTTATCGTATTAAAGCAACTATTAAATGGCCAAATGACATTTATGTCGATGGAAAAAAGATTTGTGGTATTTTAGTAGAAACAATTTTAGATCCTGATTTAAAAGGTGTCATTGTAGGAATTGGTTTGAATGTAAATGGTAATGAATATCAATCCATGAAACAAACTACAGGAAAAACTTATAAGATTTCTAAGTTGGCTGTAGGACTTAAAACATTTATGTTGATTTATTATAATTTATATCAAACAAATCAGTTTCATAAGGTTTTGGAATACGCTAATAGTATTTCTTATTTAAAAGATAAGTGGGTAGAATATGGTGAGTATGGTGAAGTTTGTTTTCAAAAGCTATTAGATGATGGGGCTGTTTTATTTGTTGATCGACAAGGAAGAACTTATAAGCAGGTAGTTAATGAAATATCTTTACATGATGCAAGGATATAGAGTAGAATAAGTAATAAGATTTTAGAATAGAAGGGAATAATATTGATGAAATATTATTTAATGAATAAAAATAAAGAGTTAATGATTTTACAACAAAATGATGATTTTCTTTTTGAACAAAAATAGGAGCGCAATCCCCTTCCTCTAAGCGAAGCGTAGGGAGGGGTCTAGCTCCTTTTATAGTTTTTATAATAGATTTTGTTTTAGACGTGTAGTTGTGATATATTATAAGTATAAAAGACGTTCAGTCGTACTTGATTTTAGAAAGGATATTGCTATGGAACTTGATACTAATAATCATTCAGTGTTCATGCTTAATTATCATTTAATTATGTGTGTCAAATACAGGAATAATGTTATTGATGATGCTATCTCATTACGGCTTAAAGAGATATTTAAAAACATATGCCTTAATTATAATATTTCGTTGGAAGAATGGAATCACGATAAAGACCATGTTCATGTACTGTTCAGAGGACAGCCTAATAGTGAGATTTCTAAATTTATCAATGCTTATAAATCAGCAAGCAGTAGACTTATAAAAAAAGAATATCCAGAAATCAAGAAACATTTATGGAAGGATATGTTCTGGTCACAAAGCTATTGTTTGATATCTACAGGTGGGGTGACCGTAGATATCATTAAGGAATATATTCAAACGCAAGGAAGGTAAAATATATGTCAAAAGCAAACAAAAGTAACAAGGCAATTAAATATAGACTCTATCCAAATGATGAACAAAAAGTCATGTTTGCAAAAACTTTTGGTTGCTGTCGATTTGTCTATAACCAATTACTTGCCTTACAAAACAAAGATACAAAGATGGAAAATCCCAATCTTTCTAAGCTTAAATCAAATGAGTTCGCTACTCGTACATTAAAAAAAAGATTATGATTTTCTCAAAGAAATAGATAAATTTGCTGTTTCAAATGCCGTTTTTCATTTAGCAGACGCCTATGACAAATTTTTTAAAAAAACAAAATCATTTCCCTAAATTCAAAAGCAAAAGAAAATCTAAAAAGTCGTATACAACAAATTTTACAAACAACAATATTCTTATTGGTAAAAATGTCATAAAGCTTCCTAAAGTTGGAATGGTCAAAGCTGTTATTCATAAGTTGCCTAAAGATGATTGGAAGCTTAAATCTGTTACTGTCTCTCAAGATAGTGTCGGTAACTATTTTGCTTCCGTTCTTTTTGAATATGAACAGGAAGACATTCCATCTGTTTCCAAATCAAGTACAAATGCTATTGGACTTGACTATAAATCTGATGGACTTTATATGGACAGTAACGGGAATAAAGCAGGAGTTCATAAATACTATCGAGAAAGTCATAAGAAGCTTGTTAAAGAGCAAAGAAGACTTTCACGAAAAGCAGGTTCTAAAAAGAATGAAACAAAATCAAGCAACTATTTTAAACAAATGAGAAAAGTAAACAGAATCTATAGAAAAATAGCGAATCAACGTCTCGACAGTCTTCATAAGAAATCTACTGAGATAGCCAATCAGTATGATATCGTATGTGTCGAAGACTTAGATATGAAAGCTATTGGAAATAAAGGTTTTGGCAATGGAAAAGCGACCTTTGACAACGGTTATGGAATGTTTCTTAATATGCTTGAGTACAAGCTTAAAGAAAGAGGTAAATATTTCGTAAAAGTTGACAAGTGGTACCCTTCTAGCCAAATCTGTCATTGCTGTGGAAGTGTAAAAAAACTCGACCTAAAAGACCGAGTTTATACATGTGATTGTGGTTATACTGGAGACAGAGACCATAATGCAGCAATCAACATACTTACAGAAGGATTGAGAATTCTTCAGTCCTTATAGATAAATTATAAAAGTAGGCTTGGGACGAGCCAAACTTATACGCTTGTGGACACTGTGTAAGACCTATAATGTATTGTCATTAGAGGCTGTAGTGGTTGAAGCAAGAAGCTCCGACTTCTAAACGAAGTGTAAGTCGGAGTAGTTCACGACTAGAGATTCTAAGGAATCTCTTTTTTCTTTATATAAGTGACAGATAAGCGATAAAGTTGTATGATAATCACGGTGATGAAATGAATAGAGAAAAGACAAAACAAATTGTAACAGGAGCATTTATGGCAGCTCTTTTTGGAGTGTTATCAGTTGTAAATGTTTATACAGGGACGATGTTTGATATTATTTTTATTTATCTAATGACAGTTGCCTTAGCTTATTATACGATTTAAGTTTAATGAAAAGATGGCTGTTCTTGTCTTGTTTACAAGTACGTTTATTTTACTTTTTAACAGGTGAACTAGTTTTTTACTTTGTATTCATTTTTTTACTTTACCATTAGGTATTTTATATATTTATTGTATAAAAAGAAGATTGATGGTAAATGGATTTTAAGAGTTTATAGTATGTTGAAGAATTATATTGTTTTATTTTTATTAAATTCTTTATTAGGTTTAAATACTTTTACAGATGCAAAAGATATTTATTATAGTATTGTTGGTCTTTTTCCTTTTTTAGAAAGTGATTTTTTAAAGAATGGAATGTTTATTATTTTATGGATCTTTTTATTCATTTTCAGAAGTTTATATTATTAAAGTTTACACGAATCTATTTATCCTTCGAATGAATAAAAATAAGATGATGAAATAAATGAATTCATGTATAATATAAGGTAATAAAGAGGAGGGTATTTCATGATTAAGAAGCTTATGCAACTTAGAAATACAATAGTTGCTTTATTAGGTATAGAATTTGTATTAGTTTTATTAACTTATATGTTTTTACAAAATCGTGTTACTTTAGCTTTAATGATTTATATTTTTAATAAAAAAATGTTGTTTGTATCATTGTTCTCTATTATCTCCATAATATGTTTAGTGAAACAACTTATAGTGTTAAAGAAGCATTAAATAATGAATCAAAGAATGCTTTGATTTTTGGTGGAATAGGGCTTATTAAATATGATGAAAATAGAAATGTTGTTTGGGTCAGTGATTTATTACATGAACTTGGTATTCGTATCGTAGGGAAGAAATTACTTGAATGGCAACCTTTACTCGCAATACTTTTTGAAGATGAAGATGTTAGAACAATAGATATTAATTCTAGAAAATATGAAGTTTATAATTCTAGAAATAATCGTTTATTATTTTTAAAAGATGTAACAGATTTAACAACGATTGAAAAGGAATATAATGATCAACAATTATGTGTTGCCTATTTAACAATTGATAATTATGATGATTCTATTGAATATGCAGATGAACAAAAATCAGTCATGATTGAAACAACTTCAAGACAAATGATTTTTGATTGGGCCAAAGATAATGGAATTATCTTAAAAAGATATAAAGAAGATGGTTATTTAGCTGTTTTTAATGAAAGGATTTATCGTAAACAAGTAGAAGTTCGTTTTTGTATTTTAGATGAATTTAAACAAAAGATGGAATCAATTGGTGCCGTGATGTCTTTATCAATGGGAATAGGAAGAGGATCTAAAGTTTTACGTGAATTAGATGAACTTGCTTTTAGTGCTATTTCTTTATCGTATTCACGTGGTGGAGATCAAGTGGCAGTAAAAACATTAGATGAAGAAATTCGATATTTTGGTGGAAATAGTGAAAATAGTGAAAAAGCGAACCGTGTTAGAGCACGTGTTATTTCACAAACACTAGCAAGTATAGTAAAACAAAGCCAAAATATCCTTATTATGGGACATAAACAATCTGATTTAGATTCTTTTGGAGCAAGTTTAGCGGTTGCTAAGTTTGCTAAAGCATTTGAAAAGGATGCTTATGTGATTGTTGATGAAAATTCTTTAGAAGAAAAAACAGGAAATATTGCACGTCGTTTAATGGCAGAGGATTTATATAAAGGAAAAATTATTTCTCCTGCAAAAGCTATTGATTTAATTGATGAAGATACATTACTTATTTGTGTTGATAATCATAAGCCAGCATTGGCTATTAGTGAAGAACTTTTGGATAAGGCTGAAAAGATAGTCGTGATTGATCATCATCGTCGAGGGGAAGACTTTGTTGATTCACCAATTTTAACTTATTTGGAACCAGCTGCTTCTTCAACTGTAGAATTAGTGGTTGAATTATTTGAGTATCAAAGAGTTGAAATTGAAGTTTTACCAACAGAAGCAACTGTTATGTATGCGGGAATGTTGGTGGATACAAACTATTTTAGAAATCATGTTGGATCACGTACTTTTCAAATTGCTTCAAAGCTTAAAGAAAAATCAAGCGAATGTTTCTAGAGCTTATGAGTTCTTGCAAGATGATTACAAAACGACACAAGAAAAAATGTCTATTTCAGCTAATGCATATCGTTTTGGAAATGATATACTAATAGCATATGGAAATGAAGAAGAAATTTATACAAGACCTCTACTAGCGAAAGTTGGTAATGAGTTATTAAATATTGCTGAAATTAAAGCAGTATTTGTTGCAGGACGCGTAGATAAGGATAAGATTGCTATTTCTGCTCGTTCTAAGGCAGAGGTTAATGTACAATTGATTATGGAAAAACTTGGAGGTGGTGGTCATTTTTCAATGGCTGCTTGTCAGGTTGAAGAAAAAACTGTTAAGGAAACGATCGATAAGTTAGAAGAAGCTATTGATCAATATTTGGATGAAAGAGGGTAAAAAGATGAAAGTAGTTTTATTAGAAGATGTTAGAAAAGTAGGTAAAAAAGGTGATGTTGTCAATGTATCTGATGGATATGGACAAAACTTCTTAATTAAAAATAAATTAGCTGTTAAGGAAACAGCAGGTGCTAAAAAGATTTTAGAACAACAAAAAGAAGAAGCAAGATTACAAGATATTGAAAACAAGAAAAATGCGGAAGCACTAAAAGAAAAAAATTGAAGGTATTACATTAGAATTTGTTTTAAAACTGGTAAAGACGGTAAAACAATTGGAGTGTTTCAACAAAACATATCGTTGAACAATTAAGAGAAAAATATGATATTAGAGTCGATAAAAGAAAATTTATCAATGCACATCCAATTGGAGCATTAGGATATTCAAACTTAAAAGTTGAACTATACAAAGGAGTTATCGCTACTATTAGAGTTCACTTATCTGAAAAATAGGAGGGAGATTTATGCCAAGAGTTTTCCCACATGATTTAGAGGCAGAACGTTCTTTACTGGGATCTATGCTTATATCAAAAGAAGCTTGCCAAGATATTTTGAATAAGTGTGAAGATAGAGATTTTTATGAAGAATCACATAAAGTATTATTCAATGCAATGAGTGAACTTTCGAGACAAAATATGCCTGTTGATGTTACAACGATTACTTCTTATCTATTAGATCATAGCCAATTAGATAAAGTAGGTGGAGTAGAATACTTAAGACAATTAAGTGATTCAGTTCCAACTTTAGCTCATAGTGAATATTATTTAAAGATTATTCATAATAAATCGATTTTAAGAAAAATCATCAATGAAACAACAAAAATAGCTGAAAATGCTTTTGGAGATATTGAAGATATTGATGGTTTTATTGATGAAAGTGAAAAAACAATGTTGGCCATTACGAGAGATCGTAATGCCGGAGAATTCGTCGATGTAAAAAAAGTTATTAGAGAAGTAACGGATCGTTTAAATAAATTACAAAGTATTGATGGTAATATTTCAGGTATTCGTACAAATTTTAGAGATTTGGATAAAATAACATCAGGACTTCAAAAAGGAGACTTGATTATTTTAGCGGCACGTCCAGCAATGGGGAAAACAGCTTTTGCCTTAAATATTGCTCATAATGTTGCTTTTAAATCAGAAGATCCAGTAGCTATTTTTTCATTAGAAATGCCTGCGAGTCAATTAGTACAAAGAATTATTTGTTCCATGGGTGGAATTGAAGGTTCTACCATGAGAACAGGTGAAATCTTGAAAACAAATGCAAATAAATACTATGCGGCAGCTGAAAGAGTCAGTAAATGTAATTTATACATAGATGATACGCCAGGAGTTAAAATCAATGAAATTGTCGCTAAATGTCGAAAATTAAAACAAGAACATGGTTTAAAATTAATTGTTATCGATTATCTTCAATTAATTACTGGAAGTTCCAATAATCGAGAATCAAGACAACAAGAAGTCTCAGATATTTCAAGACAATTAAAAATGTTGGCCAGAGAATTAGATGTTCCTGTTATTGCTTTATCACAGTTATCACGTTCAGTTGAACAAAGACCAAATAAACGTCCAATGATGTCTGACTTGCGTGAATCAGGAGCCATCGAACAAGATGCTGATATCGTTACCTTTATTTATCGAGAAGGATATTATAAAGCTAGTGAAGGTAAAGAAGAGGAAGATAATGGTTTAACAGAAATTATTATCGCTAAGCACAGAAATGGAGCAACAGGTGAAGTTAACCTTGCTTTTGAAAAGAATTTTAGTAGATTTACAGACTTAGCACCTATTGGTCCTGATGGAAGTAGTGCGGGTGTAAGAGATGTAAGAGGTTAGGAGAAGAAAGAATGTATCACCAATATCGAGAAGGATATATAGAAGTTATATGTGGATGTATGTTTGCTGGTAAAACAGAAGAACTTATTCGTAGAATTAATGTTTTATCTTATGCTAAACAAAAAATATTAGTATTTAAACCAAAAATAGATGATCGTTATTCAGAAATAGAAATTGCTTCACATTCAGGTAGAAAAGTACCATGTTATGCAATTGATGATCCTGAGGAAATCTTAGATAAAGTAACAGATGATGTTCAAGTTGTTGCTATTGATGAAGTGCAATTCTTTGATGAAAAAATTGTTGATGTATGTGAATATCTTGCAGATAAAGGAGTTCGTGTCATGGTTGCAGGATTAGACAAAGACTTTAGAGGAGAAGCATTTGGTGTTATGCCTGAACTTCTAACAAAAGGAGAATTTGTAACAAAGTTAACAGCTGTTTGTGCTAAATGTGGCTCACCAGCAACACGTACACAAAGACTTGTAGATGGTAAACCAGCATCATTTGATGATCCTGTTGTTTTAGTAGGTGCTGTTGATCATTATGAACCTAGATGTAGACATTGTCATGAAGTGGTTAATAAACCAATAAAAATAAAAAGAAAAGCTAAAAGTTCACAATAAATTAACATAGATTCATTATTATAAGGGTGTAAAAGAAAACCTCCCCTTAATATAAACAAAGAAAAGGCACATGTTGAGATAACATGTGTTCTTTTTTTGTTGCTATATATCGTTTAACGATATATAATAAAAGTGAAGAAAGTATCGTTAAACGATATAGGAGATGATATAGATGCCAAAAAGAGAAATGGAAGTACTGACTCCACAAATGTATTATGTCTTGCTTGTTTTACATCAACCGATGCATGGTTATGAAATTATGAATAAGATTACTGAAATTACGCATGGAGAAATTACTGTAGGAGCAGGTTCTTTATATACTTTTATTACCAAAGTTTGAAAAAGAATGTTATATCCAACTTGTTAAAGTAGAAAATAATAAAAAGATTTATCAAATAACTAATCTAGGGAAAAAGAAATTACAA